>Ga0209365_1000033_pt1 | contig 44197 bp, 50 predicted proteins | sample WorMetimpBELIZE2_FD_187389 | JGI IMG/M metagenome (GOLD analysis project Ga0209365, IMG submission 187389) | Marine gutless worms symbiont microbial communities from Max Planck institute for Marine Microbiology, Germany - Olavius imperfectus... | ecosystem: Host-associated > Annelida > Digestive...
AACCGACGACATTACTTGCTTCATCCTATGTATTAACTCGCTCTAATTCGAGCTGAAGAAATTATGGCTTAAAAAGTTAGGCAAGGATCAGTGCGTTTAACTTGACTGTGGGAGTCATACCAACGCCTTACTAATGGGCGCATAAATGCTCAGCTAAAATTAGCGACGAAGGAGCGCCAGCTAAGCTTTAGACGTCCCACACATAATTGCCATGTTAGAAACCGCATTCTTCAAACCTGTTTATGAACTGCTCTAAGTCATTTTCGTACATATTAACAGAGTAATTTTCATCTACAATTAGTGCGTTAAACAACTCAATATTTCTACTTAATTCAATAACAAGCGAAGTTTGCTTTTGGACAGTAATTGAATGCCTAAAAATTTTATGTTTTTGATGAATATTCCCTGTTTTTAAGCAACTTTTTAAATTGAGTTAAACGCTCTTTCGAAAAACATATACTTTCACCTAAACGCGGGCCAGTATGAAGCATTAGTTCATATTCACCATTTTTCCTTTCATTTAAATAGAAATGTGTGTCTTCTTCTCGAACTCTAAACTTCATAGGCTTCTATTCCCTTACTCACCTGAACATATTGCAAAGAGCGACTTTGTGTAAAAAAGAGCGCCACCGACAGACACAAACAAAACGAGCGTAGCAGTATTTGTCAGGTGCAGCAATTTATTAGCCATTTAAGTTTGACAATATACTTTCTATATTCCCCTTCCATGTAGGGTAATCTTCTTCATTTTCTAGCCACAACTCATTTAGTTCTGACTCTTCTGATAAAACTCTCCGCAGGCTTTCAGAAATATCTGACTTTAAATCTTCAATTCCTTCTTTTCCTTGCTTCGATAGCCATTCGTCATAGCCATCGGTATTATGATTATATTTTGTACCGTTTAATATGTAGTCCATTATAGAAGCAGCAACAATAACTTCGTGGCATTCATCGTATTCCAGATACTCCGCATCTTTATGGTTTTGTGCTTTTTTGATAAAACTGAGAGCGTCTGTTTCCATAGCTTCATAAAGTAAGTCACAAGAAGTATCATCATCAAACACTCCCATTCCCCATGCACCCATATCATTTCTCCTTTGTTGATTTGATTTCGGCCAAAGCCTTTATAACCGACAGCCTGCCGCGAAGCTGCGTTTAGTCTGTCTAGCGACGCAGTGGCGGTGGCTGTTAAACTTGATAGGTGACTGGCTACGCATTTTTTATTACACCAAATTCATACTCATATGCTGCCCCACCCTCATTAAACACCCAACCTTCTTCGATAGCTCCTTTAATAATATTACGAATGATATTTGGGGTTATTTGAGTTTGATGACTAGATAGCCAATTATCTGGCCGATCAATATTCAGAGTAACATATAAAACCTTGGGCATTTCACAGTCCAATTCTTGAATACCTATAGTCATTGGGCTTTGAAATGCCCCCTGAGTGTAAGTTGGCTTTGAACGAATTAACCAACCGTATGTATGCCCTTCATACTCAATTTTTCTAATTCCTTTTTTAGGTAGTGCCATTCAACTTTTTAACCTAACGCCGTAATAAACGGCACAAAATAGCAGGCTAAAATTGGCGACGAAGGAGCACAAGCCTGCTGTTTTGCGTCCTTTGGTTTAGATACTTGTTAGGTACAACTTACCCATCAAGGTTATTTAGAGCTTTACTATCATATTTATGCAACTGGTTGAGTTTAACTTTTTTTAATAAACGCAACAGGCCTAAAATAGAAAACAATAAAGCTAAACCATAAAATATGAATGTAATAACACCAACAGATTGAAAGTCACTACATACTGCGCCATAACATCCAGTTCTTGGAACACTCACGACAGATAAAATACTAAACGAAAGAGCTAGAATTATATATACGATTGATAATTTCATCTCTAACCTCTCGTTTTACCTAACGTTCAGCACAACGGCAATAGCGCTTGGCTGTATATTTGTTAAAGCAAAAAATAACTTTTTAATAGTGCGCGCGTCACGAATCTTTCTGCCTATGTCACGCTCATGTATTAATAATTCTATTATTAACAAATAACGTAAGGCATCGGCAACTCGTATTTTAAATTAGTCCTAAAGGTATTCAGAAAAAGAAAATGCGCTCGTCGCTCATTTTCTTGAATATGGAAGCGCAATAACTATGCTGTGTATTTTTACAGCAACCGATATTGGTACCTCACAAAACGTCTCATCTGTATTTTAATTAATCTTGTCATGTGGTGACTTACACAATTCATGATGCCTGAGGCGGTTACCAAACAACGAAGTGAGTCTATCTGTACCACCTGTTTTTTCATAAAACTCTTGTACTGTTATTTCTTTTTGTTCGTAGCTCATTAGCTGCCAAAAACCGTAAAAGCCTCTAAACCAAAAATAATAGAACACAGCTCCTACGCCTAATAAAAGATATACTGCTTTACCTGCTTTTTGTTTGTATTTTATGGCGCAATAAAAAAACCAGATACAACTTAGTACAGCGACAATGGAAAACCCTAAAAAAGGTGTCACTACAGAGTTGGCATTATCCCAAAGTGAGCTTAGACAGGTTGAATGCCAATTTAACTGCATAGAAAAAATTAACGTAATTTTAAAAAGGAAGTACAATAAAACGGTTGTAAATACAGCATATAAGATACCACTTTCCTTGCTTTGTTCTTTTTTCAATTCTTTCCCTTTATGTTATTAAAAGCCCTGCATGATTATTTTACTGTTGAGTGGTTAGGTTGCTGTTTAAACCAAGTATGATAATTTCAGGTGAAGTATATGTTTTACTAATCTCTATTAGTCTTTACACTCAAAACCTTTAGAGTCGACTTTAGCGATGTTGTCTTTATTGCCACACTCTTTAATTGCCATCTCTGTGTGATTGTGCTCATTGTATTGTTTAGCAATTGCGCCAAGGCTTAGCACAATTACTACAGCTATCACTATTTTTTTTATTTTAGACATAAACATTCCTTTGAAAATAAACTATTTAAATACAACCAGTTGCGCGCACTATTTTTGATAAACCTTAATCAATAAGCGCCATCGAATTTAAATTGAAGTTATAAATAGAGAATGACTCACCTTCTTCTTTTAACGTGACGGTTATTTGTGCGTCTCCATTCGTGTATGAAGCTGGAATTAAATAAGTAACATAAGTACCAGAACCACCTCCGGTAACAGCTTTAGAGCTAACATTTATAAATTCAAATTCACCTAGTTCTTTTAATTCGCCCAACTTTGAGAATGCACGCATGATTTTAGAAATATCTTCATCTGTGGCATTTTCAATTGATGATGGGGTCATATAGTTTTTGAGAGTCTGAGGATCCCATTGAGAGATATCTGTAATTGCTGAATTTAGGTAAGGAATAGCAGTTTCTTTGTAAGCAGAGGATTTATTCGCAGTCCAAATTGCTAAGAGTACAAATAAGCTAATTAACACTAAAAATGTTATACCAATTCCTTTAAGTATCTTTTTAACCATGATTTTTATTATTCTTTCCTTAATTGAATACCTTAGAATTTATCAGCTTTAAATGTCTTATGGTAGTACCCAATGTGACCCAATTTGAGTAGAAATTTTTAAACACTAATTTTAGTTGCTTGTATCATGGCCAATATACCCGTTCTTTCGCTCTTAACCTCAAGTAGCCCATACTTTAAGCAAAGCAACCTATCAGTTATCAAATAAATTTGCTTACCATGTTTAATAGACTAAATAAAAATAGCCAGAACCACTGGCTATTTTTATAAACACCGCCTATTCGCAGTAGTTATCTACGAAAGTTAAATCATTAATGTGCTCTGGTGCATCCATAACGTAACTAGAGTCAGCCGTTTGAGGATTAACACTGTAAATCTTCGCATTTTCGCCTGATTTTCTTCCTGAAACATACAATGTTCCATCATCAGCAATCGCTAATCCTGAAGCCCAATTAATGCCGTGTTCACCAATTAAGGTTAACTCCATCGAACCATCATCAATGGTATAGAGTGATTGACCTGTTAATACGTAAAGTACATTATTATCAGCAGAATATGCTACATCACCATGTGAGAAAGAATCTCCTGAATAGCGCATCTTGCCTAGTACTGTTTTTTCTCCAGTTTGCAAGTTGTAGTCATACATATAAGTTTTACTTGTCGCACGTAAAGATTGTCCGTCAGCCGTGACTGCTGAACGATAAATTGGCCAAGATGTAGCATCAGCCTCAGCAACTTGGGCGCCCGTTTCTAAATCTAACGACCAAAGTTTTGACGCTTTCGTGCCAGAATCAAGTTGTTCCATAAAATAAAGTTTGCCATCATAACTTGCAATGTTTGAAGCCGTATTTTGCGCTCCTGCGACCACACTGTAAGTGTTTGTCTCTAGGTCAAATTTATAAACATAACCCGTTTCAGTAGAACCAAAATTGTTAATACCAAATATACCAGAATGACAAGCCTGCTTTTGAGTGACAACAACGTTATCAATAAAACCGCCTAGACTATCACTCGCACCTGCGCCGCTAAAACGAATTTCTGAAGAGTTTGAATCTGCTTCTACAGATAATGTAAATGATTGCCAGCCTCTTTGCGTCGCATTTACGTTTAGTACTGTTGTTCCATTCCACTTCACATCAACTTTATTTGTATCATTGTTACCGTTAATACGAGGCGAGTAGTAAAATGAAACTTCATAAGTTTTTCCAGCCTCAGTTGCGACTGTTTGAAAGATGCTGTAATTAGAAGTAGAGTCTAGCTCGACATATTGATTACCTTGCTGAGCAGTAATAAGACCTAGACGCGATGTTTGAATTTCAAATCTTGCACCTTCACTTTGCCATCCGTTAACTTCATCTAACAATGTCCATGTTGAATTTACGACATCCAGTTCAAATGAGCCGTTTGCAATTAAATTGTCTGCAATTGCAATTTGCGAAGCAAAAAGTGAAGACATTGCTAAAATAGATAACTTCATATAATAATTCCCCAAGATTAGTTGTATTCACTGCATTGTGAAAAAACAAACCACCTCAATCATTAAACTACTTATGAGTAGAAAAAGTTAATTGATAAAAAACTAACTTCTCTCTGCAATTGAGCGCTTTGAAATGGACTGTACATAAGAGAAAGCACAAATGATGCCAAAATTAAAAAATTGATTATCAGCGTGCTCTGAATCGCACGAAAGTTAAATTATCTATAATTAGTGAATAACTGATAAAGTGATTATTAGATTAGCACTCCCACATTTTAAAAATTTATTTGGTACAATCAGCCTTTGATATGGCTAACAGATAGGTTTTCCTTAATGCATCCGCGAAATCGCCACTTAAATGGCTACGACTTTACTTTGCTATGCAAAGATACTCCTGCCCTAACACCTTATATAACGCAAACGCCAGCGGGCACTGATAGCATTGATTTCACCAATGCGTTAGCGGTTAAAACCCTCAACCAAGCGTTATTAAAAAGCCATTATAAAATCGATTTTTGGGATTTACCCGACAACTACCTTTGCCCGCCAGTTCCTGGCAGAGTGGATTACATTCATCATTTGGCCGATTTATTAGCAAGCGATAACCAAGGTCATATTCCTACGGGTAAGCAAGTAAAAGTGCTTGATGTAGGCACGGGTGCAAATGTGATTTACCCGCTTACGGGTAACCACGAATATGGCTGGCACTTCACAGGCTCAGATATTGATGTATTGTCTGTTAAAATTGCTAAGCAAATTGTGCAATTTAACCGCCTCAAAATAAATGTTAAGCAGCAAAGTAACGCCAATAAAATGTTTACGGGCGTAATATCGAATAAAGATGTCTTTCACCTAACTTTATGCAACCCACCGTTTCATGCCAGCGAGCAACAGGCAAATGCAGGTACTGAACGTAAATGGAAAAACTTAAACAAAGCGCCACAAAAAGCGCTTAATTTTGGTGGCCGTCAAAACGAGCTTTGGTGTGAAGGCGGTGAACGCGAATTTATCAGTAAAATGTGTATTGAGAGCCAAGAGTTTGCAGAGCAATGTATTTGGTTTACATCACTTGTTTCAAAGTCTGACACTTTACCGCATATAAAAAAGCTACTTAGCACACTTGATGTGAAAGAAGTAAAAGTTATAAAAATGGCACAAGGCCAAAAAATAAGTCGCTTTATTGCTTGGAGCTATTTTGACCAAGCCGACCGCGAAGCCATTCTTAACGAACTAGTATAAGGATAATAAGATGATCGACTTTCGTTCAGACACAGTTACAAAACCAACAGCAGCCATGCGCGCGGTCATGAATGACGCCCCAGTAGGCGACGACGTTTATGGTGACGACCCAAGCGTTAATCAGCTTGAACAATTTGCTGTTGAGCGCCATGGCTTCGAAAGCGCCCTTTATTGCAGCTCAGGCACGCAAGCAAACTTACTAGCATTGATGGCACATTGTGAACGTGGCGACGAATACATTTGTGGTCAACAAGCGCATAACTACAAATTTGAGGGTGGCGGTGCCGCTGTATTAGGTTCTATTCAGCCGCAACCAATTGAAAATAATGCCGATGGCAGCATAGATTTAAACAAAGTTGTGGCTGCAATTAAAGCTGATGACTTTCACTTTGCTAAAACCAAACTACTTAGCTTAGAAAACACCATTGGTGGCAAAGTTCTCCCGCTAAGTTATCTTAAACAAGCCAGAGAGTGTGTTGATAAACATAACCTTGCTCTGCACTTAGACGGTGCCCGCGTGTATAACGCGGCGGTTAAGTTAGGTGTTGAAATCACTGAGATCACCCAGTATTTTGATTCAGTGTCTATTTGCTTATCAAAAGGACTCGGTGCGCCGGTTGGCTCACTATTACTAGGTAGCAAAGCACTGATTGATAAAGCGCGCCGCTGGCGTAAAGTACTTGGTGGTGGTATGCGCCAAGCGGGTATGCTGGCAGCCGCTGGTCAGTATGCACTTGAGCATCACGTAACAAGACTTGCTGAAGATCACGATAACGCGGCGTATTTAGCAGAGCAATTAAACACGTTAGCTGGTTTTGATACATCACCTTTTCAAATCGATACCAACATTGTTTACGCAAACGTTGCCGAACATATCGACTTAAAAGCAGTGGCACATGCGCTAAAAGAACAAAATATGTTATTTTCGCCAGGAAAACCACTGCGATTAGTGACCCATTTAGGCGTCACTAAGCAAGATATTGATAGCTTTATCTCAGCATTAGCGGCCGAGATTTAACGCTTCTTTATAATGTTTGCGGCACACTGATACATACCGGTCGTTGCCGCCAATTTCTACCTGATTACCGTCTGCAATCGCATTGCCATGCTCATCGGTACGCAGTACATGATTAGCTTTACGACCACAATGACATACTGTTTTCAACTCAATTAGTTTGTCAGCCCATGCAAGTAAGTATTGTGAGCCACTAAATAACTCACCTCTAAAATCGTTACGTAAGCCATAACACAGCACTGGAATACCAAGCTCATCAACCACATCCGTTAATTGCATTACTTGGTCTTTTGATAAGAACTGGCATTCATCAACTAAAATACAATGGCGCTTTTGCTCTGCATTTAAAGATTTGATTAGCTCAAATACATCTTTCTCTGCATCAAAAATATGCGCATCAGCCTGTAAGCCAATACGTGAAGACACCTTGCCAACACCTGCTCTATCATCAATAGCCGCTGTTAAAATAACCGGTTCCATACCACGTTCGCGGTAGTTAAATGCAGATTGTAAAAGTGTGGTAGATTTGCCTGCATTCATTGCAGAATAATAAAAGTACAGCTGTGCCATGATGTTGCCCAAATTTTAAAGTCGCAATATGCTACCCTAATCGAACGACAACATCATCCTTTACCTTATTCTTTTGTCCCATAATGAGTGTTTTGTTCTGAGCTCATATTTTGCAACATTCTTGCATAAACCCCTGCCAATTTTTTACTAGCGAGCTGCTCCCAAACTAGGTTTGCATCTAGTTTATGCTTATAGAAAAACTCATTTGAAAAAGCCAAATATGCTATTGAGGTATTGATCGGTGGGAACAGTGGAGCAAGTTTAAATTGGTAGTACTGACTAAGATCGACTTTATTCTTAGAAATCTCACAAATCACAAGTGCTGCATCAGCATTTCCCTGAGCAACTCGTTCAATCGCAGTTTGTAGCGTAAATGTGTGCTCAATAAAAAACGCATCTTCACTTGCGGCATCACCAACAAAATGGCCATTAGCAACAGCTAACGAGAATGCTTTTGATTGAAATACCTCACGTGAATTCCACTTTGAATGAAAACGTCGTTTACCGATTAAACATTGACTCAGTGATGCGAATGAATATTTATCGAGAGGTTTGCCCTGTTTATTAACAGGGAAAACAGCATAGTCACTTTTAAGTGCGTTAAAACCAGAAATAAATGCATCAGCAGTCCCGTGTTTTATTGATGATATACATTCTTGCCAAGGCCTTTGTTGGTATTGGAATTGAACTTCATCAATTGCGAGATCTAATTCCTTTAGAGTATTAATTTGTGCTTGGCTATTAATAATGGGGATTTCGTTTTTAGCATCGATAAACATCGGCGCTTTATTATGATCCGCAACGCAAATTTTAATTAGTAAGGGAGACTCCTCTTTCGCATAACAAGTAAAAGTAAAAAACAACCCTGTACACAAAAATACTCTAGTAAAAAACAACATCACTGTCATAATAAGTTACTAATTTAGTTAAGCTTTAAATAGTGTAGAAGGCAATTTAACTTTTTACAAAATTCCTTCGTGTTTCAGTAACCACTCTTTTCTTTCAAGGCCACCCGCATAGCCTGTGAGTTTACCGTTTGCGCCAATAATCCGATGGCACGGTACAATAATGCTAATCGGGTTTTTACCATTTGCAGCGCCCACTGCACGCACCGCTTTTGGGTTATTAATGGCAAGTGCAATATCTTGGTAACTCTTGCTTTGACCAAACTCTACATCTATCAGCGCACGCCATACTTGCCTTTGAAAAAGGGTACCTTGGGTATCTAGTGGAACAGTAAAACGCCTACGCTCACCGTTAAAGTATTCATTAAGCTCACTTATACACATTAAAATGGGTGTAAGGGTGTGCTCATCAACAACCTCTGTTTGCATTGCAACCACAGGGTAAAAGCCAACGTAACTTACGCCTTTTGATGTACTTTGAATGGTAATATCGCCAATCGGGCTTGGCATAATAACTTGTTGCATACTCATAATTGTTGCCATAGTTGAAAAGTTAAATAAGAGCGAAATGGCGCACAATGCTCGCTATTAAATTCGCTTATTCCAGCGAGGGCTTTTTTAACCCCTAAGTCGCCCGCCAATAGAATATCGGGGTGGCTTTGACCGCGTAGTTTGGCGTAATTAACTGTCCACGGGCCAATACCTTTGAGCTCAAGCCAATTATCAAGCTCTTGATTATCTGGGTTTTGCTGACAATAGGCACTTAAACGCCTTAGCGCATCTTTGCGTGATTGTGGCATTTTAAAAAAATCGAGTTCAGAATTGGCAACCCATTCAGGGCTTGGAAAATAGTGGTTATTACTTTGCTGATTAAACTCACACACAAGCTGTGTTACTAGGTTATGAGCTGCTGTAACACTCACTTGCTGGCCAAGAACAGCTCGTATGCCCGCTTCATAGTCTGACCAAATTCCCGGTAAACGCAGCCCAACACAAAGTGGCATTGCGCCTTTAAGCTCTGCATCTAAATGCTGTTCAATAGTCTGCGTGTCGGCGTCTAAATCAAGCACACGACGAATGTTATGGATCACTTGCTGTAAATAGCGGGTGTTATCGATATCAATAACCACTTTAAAATGATTTTTATGCTCAACAAAATGCGCTGTGAATTGCCCTTGGCAATATTTGTCTTTAAAAGTGCGACCATAGCTTGTTGCGCTCAACCATTCTAAACCACTGATTAATCTGCGCTGCAAAAAGTCATGGAGTGCTTGCCAGTTATAAGGCGGCCTAAATGCCAGTGTTAGAGTTAATGTTGAGGCTGGTTTTTTATCTGACTTGCGTAACTTTGAAGGAGCGATATTTAGCTGCTTTAAAAAAGCATCATTAAAACGACGAATACTATTAAAACCAGAAGCAAATGCGATATCTGCCACAGACAAATCTGTTTCTTGTAGTAGCTGCTTGGCAAAATTGCATTGGTTAAATAATCGATATTGGGTGATCGACAGTCCAAAATGTTGGTTAAACAAACGGCGTAAATAGCGGCTCGACACGCCGAGTCTTCCTGCTAAAACCTCACAGTCGTAGGCCTCGCCTTTATCAATCAGTTGTTTGGCGCGTAATGCGGTGGTTTTAGTACCTAGCCAAGCTGGGCTATTCGGTGCACTATCTGGGCGGCAGCGAATACAGGGTCGAAAACCATCTTGCGCAGCTAAGTGCGCGTATTGGTAATATTCAACGTTTTTTTCTTGTGCCGTTGGTGCGGGGCAAATGGGTCTGCAATAAATGCCAGTACTTTTTACCGCCACAAAAAACACCCCATCAAAGCGTGGGTCGCGGCTTTGCCTTGCTGTTTGCCATTGTTGGCTAGTCATAATTGTTCTCGTTACACGCTAATACCGTTAGCTTAACTGAATATTATTTTTTGACTAGCCAGTTTCGGACCTTAACTATTTAAACAGCTATTTAATTGCGGCTAAATATCGGCGCTCAACTTCCGGCCAATTGATCACTTCGTAAAATGCCGCAATATATTCAGGACGACGATTTTGATACTTCAAGTAATACGCATGCTCCCACACATCAAGCCCTAAAATAGGCGTATGATTATGCATTAGTGGGCTATCTTGATTGAGGCTACTTTCAACGACCAACTGGTTATTTTCATCAACACATAACCACGCCCAACCACTGCCAAAACGGCTTACCGCGGCATTCGTAAATTTCTCTTTAAATGCGTCAAAGCTACCAAATGTATCAACAATGGCGGTGTTTAACTCTTCACTTGGCGTACCGCCGCCATTAGGTGACATAACTTGCCAAAATAATGAGTGATTATGATGGCCACCCACATGCTCTTGTACTGCTTTTTGTAAAGACTCAGGCATTGATGAAATAGTGCGTAGTAATGTTTCAGCATCTTGCTCTGAATAATGGCTGCCCTCTAGTGCAGCATTCGCTTTATTGATATAGGTTTGATGATGCAAAGTGTGATGAATTTCCATGGTTTTCGCATCAATGTGCGGTTCAAGTGCATCATAGTCATACGCTAAATCGGGTAATGTAAAAGGCATACTGATTCCTTATCGTTAATGTAATAACTGCGTTTTGTGGGGATGGTCAGCTAATAGCTGGTTGATTCGGTTAATAAGTGTCGGAAATGCTGATGCCATGCTCGCAAACTTAACCAGCTCATAATAGGTTTTGTGATGATGGTGCAGAACCAAGGTGCGAACTTGCTGCTCTGGGTGATTTAATAGCACGCTTAATCGTTGATGAGCATGGCAAAGCCAGGTGCAGGCTTTATCGGGTTTTTGCATGACTTTAAAAGTGTCGGCAAGATTCAAAGTGGCAACAACAAATGCTGCAATACAATGCTCTAACGAGCGAGTTACCGACTGGTTGATTGGAAAATTAGAAAACTGTGCGAGTAGTGTTTCAGCGCAGCTGCTGGCAACCGTGTAATGATCACGCGCAGTAATAAGCTCGCCAGATTCAAATGCTAAGTTGCCTTGATAAATTGCACTTTGCCAAGGGGCAAGCGCGTCATCAATGGCGTTCGAGGTTAACGGTGTGTGGCGTGTTGTTTGAGTCATAAAAATCACCTGCACTTATACCAATCATTCTATGTGTATTTAAACTACACACAGAAAAGATCAAATGCAAATGATTTTTATTTATATTGTTATTTGTTAATTTTAAGCTATAACAACATTACTTATTGATGCGCAAAGTCGATAAGCTCTTGGCCTGTTAGGCGGTAAATAATCCATTCGTTTTGCGGTTTAGCACCAATGCTGTCGTAAAAATCAATGGCTGGTTTATTCCAATCAAGTACCACCCACTCAAAACGACCACAGTCTTTTTCGAGTGCTTGCTTAGCTAGATATTGCATAATTTGCTTACCAGCACCTTTACCACGGCTATCTGCACTGACGTAAAGATCTTCTAAATACAAACCATTTTTACCAAGCCAGGTTGAGTAATTATAAAAATACACAGCAAAACCAATTGGTGTGTCGCCCTCTAAACAAATAACACTGTGAGCTGTAGCACCTTCACTGAATAACGTTTTTAAAATAGCTTGCTCGTCTGTTTTAACTGCGTCAGGTTCTTTTTCGTAGATAGCAAGTTCGGTAATAAAATGTAGGATTGTTGCAGCATCACTTGCGACTGCCGGACGAATTGTAATTGCGTTACTCACTCTGTATTCCTTTTTTACATCATTATTGTAACGCCCAGTTTATAAGGGCTTTAGCATGGTGTAAACGCCCTTTACAGAAATACACGGCATTAAAAAGGGGCTACTAAAAGTTAGCCCCATATGCTTTATTTACTCATCGACTTATACAGTACCGGAAGTACAAATAAAGTTAAGAAGGTAGCACTAACCAAGCCGCCAACAATAACCGTGGCAAGGGGCTTTTGTATTTCAGCCCCTATGCCTGTGCTAAGGAGCATTGGAATTAGCCCAAGCATTGAAGTAAGCGCAGTCATGAGTACGGGTCTTAGCCGTGAAACTGCGCCTTCAAATACTGCTTTGTCTTTGCTATCTCCCGCACTAATCCTTTGATTAATGCTTTCGACCATCACCACACCATTCAATACCGCAACACCAAATAGTGTAATAAACCCTACTGAGCTGGGTACAGATAAGTATTGCCCAGAGATATACAATGCAATCACTCCCCCAATCACAGCTAAAGGAACATTGACAAGAATAAGTACCACTTGCGATAGGTTACTAAAGGCAAAATACAGCAATAACGCAATGAGTAATAAGGCTACTGGCACTACTATCATCAGCCGTTGCTGTGCCCGTTGCTGGTTTTCAAACTGCCCACCAATGGCTACACTGTAACCACTTGGTAGCTGTATTTTATCGGCTATGGCAGCGCGTATATCGGCAACTACAGAGCCCATATCTCGCCCCTGCACATTCGCTTGAATAACCACCCGCCTTTGAACATCATCGCGACGAACTTGTGGAGCGCCAGACTCTATTTGTACATCGGCTACATCCCCCACCCTAACAATGGCACCCGCTGGGGTTCGCAGTCGAAGATCAGCAATCACATTTGGGTTTTGCCGAAAGCTTTTTGCTATACGCACATAAATATCATAGCGCTCATTGGCATTAATGATTTGCCCTGCAGATTGCCCGCCAATACCGTGCTGAACTACATCCATCAAATCAGACACCGATAAACCAAAGCGCGACAATGCCAAACGGTTAGGTTTGACTATCAGCTGCGCTTCGCCGCCTATTTGCTCCATAGCAACATCTTTAGCGCCAGATATTTGCTGAACTAGCTGCTCAATTTGTTGGCCTTTTTCAGTTAAAACGCCTAGGTCACTACCAAATAATTTTATGGCCAATTGCGCTTTAACACCGGATAAAAGCTCATCGACTCGGGTTGCTATGGGCTGCGAAAAGTTAAACAAAAGCCCAGGAAATTGTTCAAGCTTGGCTTCCATTAGCTGCTGTAATTCGACCCGCGTTTTCGCGTTTACCCATTGCTCATGAGGTTTTAAGCCTAAATAGATTTCAATGTTATTAACCGGTTCAGGATCGCCCCCTACTTCTGCCCGACCGATTCGGCTCAGCGCATATTCCACCTCACTAAATTCAAGCAACATGGCTTCAAGCTTTGGTGCAACTGAGATTGCCGTTTCGAGACTTGCAGATGGAGCAAGTGTCACACGTAGGTTAATAGTGCCTTCTTCAAGCTCTGGTACAAATTCAGTACCCAGCCTTGGTAGCATAACGGTCGCTACAATCAGTAATAACCCTGCTATCGCTAAAACGCTGCGTTTAGCCTGCAATGCTTTTTGTAAAGCCCGTTGATAAAGCATATCGATAGGTTTTAACAGAATACTTTGCTTTACTGTCACGCCCTTAACAAATAAGTACACACACAGAGCTGGCACCACAACCAAGGCAACGATCACAGCACTAATAATCGCAAGCATAATACTTACAGCCATTGGCTGAAATAACTTCGCCTCAACGCCTTCAAAGCTAAACAGCGGTAAAAATACCGTTAGTATGATCAAAGAGGCAAAAAAGATAGGCCGTGCGACTTCTTTTGCAGCAATAGCCACCAGCTGCGAAGAAGGCTTATGTTGATTATGTTTAAGCCCTAAGTGCCTAAATACATTCTCAACCATCACAACAGAGCCATCTACCAGCATACCGATTGCAACAGCAATCCCACCTAACGACATTAAGTTTGCCGACAAGCCAAGCCATGCCATTACACTCAGTGCTAAGCCTATCGAGATAGGGATCGACAACAACACCAAAAATGTTGCCCTTAAATCCAACAAAAATAGCGCTAATACAATGATAATAAATACAAAAGCTAAAAGCAGTGCGTCAATAACCGTTTGTACCGCTTGGCTTATAAGCTCTGCTTGGTCGTAAATGGCTTTAAATTCAACCCCTTTTGGCAGTGCTTGATTTATCATCTCGACACGCGCGTTAATGCCATCAATCGTTTGCTTGGTATTAGCGCCCATTCGCTTGAGCACTATACCAGTCACCACTTCACCACGATTGACTATTTCGCCTTGTTCATTGCGTTTAGATAAGGTGACAGCGCCTTGGCGAATTTCACTACCAAGCTCAACATTCGCAACATCAGCCACTTGAACAACCGTCCCATCAATGGTTTTGATAGGTGTTTGTGCAATCTCAGCAAGCCCTTTTTCGCCTGGGGTAAACCAACCTGTACCACGAATAACAAGCTGCTCTTGACCACGGTTCATATACCAGCCACCCACATTACTGTTGTTAGCATCTAGTGCGTTACTAACATCTTGCTGTGTTAAGTCATAAGCAAGGAGCTTATTGGGGTTTATGTTCACTTGATACTGCTTTACCTCACCGCCAAATGACAGAATATCGGTCACACCATCAATAGGTAATATAAGTAATTTAACCACCCAATCATTCAAACTACGCAATGCCATGCTATCTATGTTGGCATCTGGCTTTGCTTCAAGTAAATACTGATAGACTTGTCCAAGTCCTGATGTATTAGGGCCCATGGTTGGCATACCCACACCATCTGGGATCAATTCTTTAGCAGACTGCAAACGTTCAAAAACCAGTTGCCTAGCAAAGTAAATATCGACGCCTTCTTTAAACACCACAGTGACGCCCGATAACCCTGTTTTAGAAATAGAGCGTACCTGCTCTACATCGGGCAGCGCATACATAACCGCTTCTATCGGGTATGTGATCAGCTGCTCAACTTCTTCAGCCGCAAGCCCTGGCGCTTCGGTATTCACTGCAACTTGCACATTCGTCACATCAGGAAAGGCGTCTAAATTAAGTTTTGGGATCATAAATGCACTCACTGCAATCGCTGCAAGCAAGGCCAATACAACCAGTAAACGGTTCCTTATCACCGCCTCTATTAATAAATTAAACATATATCACCTCTAGTGGTTATGCGGATCAAATCCGCCTTTAGCTAGCTGTGATGCAATAAAAAAAGCACCTTGGGTGACAACTTCAAGCCCGGCTTTGATACCTAACACTTCGCGATAATCACCAAAACGTCTGCCAAGGGTTACTTCATGGGCAGCAAAGCCACCATCGTCATCAACGACAAATAACTGCCAGTCACCATCTGCACTGCGTGTTAATGCGTTTTCAGGTACGGCAAGTACCTCTTGGTCTGTTTCAAAATGAAAATACACATCCGCAAACATGCCTGGGTGCAAACTATGCTGGGTGTTTTTTACCTCGAGCCTAACAGTTCGTGAACGTGTTTGTTCATCAATGGTATGTGCTTCTTGAATAACCCTTGCTTGATAGCGATTGCCGTTAACTTCTAACAGCGCCGTAGAGCCATTACTGATAGTACGGTCTTGATTAGCTGAAAGCTGAGCAGCAACCCAAAGCGCAGATTCATCGGCTATTAGCATCAGCTCAATCCCCGAATCTACTCGCTGACCTTGGGCAAAGTTATCGGTTAAAACAGCCCCAGATGTTTGTGCAAACAAGGTGTATTCACCGAGTTTTTCTGGGCTTATGGTGAGTGTTTGTACAATAGCTTGTTTTGATAAACCAAAGGCAACTAATCGGCTATAAGCCACTTCATACTCGGCTTTGGCAGTTAAGATTTGTTTTTCGCTGACTGTGCCTGCGGTCATTTTAGTAACGCGTTGCCACTCGGCTTCTGCTAATCTAAATTCAGTTTGCTGGCTGGCTACTTCGCCACTAAATAAAGTGACTAAAGAGTCCCCTTTATTTACATGCTGCCCTAATAAGGCATGGCGTTTTACAACGATAGAATCAACACGTGGTGACACCACATAACTGGCGTAGCCATTGGCTTTAATTTCGCCCGGTGCATACAAGGTTTGCTTGTGTTTTTTCAAAACAAGACGTTCTACTTTGATATTAGCTAGTTGCTGTTGCTGCTCAGTTAAACTGACTTCATTAGCATGCTCAGCTTGCTCATTTTCTTGGTGGTTATGCGCTTGCTCTGTCGCATAAATATTTGTCACAGTCATATAGCATACGCACAGCAATGCATAACGCATAAAATTTCTTAAATACATAGAGTGTCTCTTACTTAAAATGGGCTAAGCCCAACTAAAATCTAAAAAAGGTTTTGGATTAAGTAAGAGCTAAAATAGGTGGGCGATGTAGCGGTGCTAAGTCAGCCGATTTGAAGTTGAAATCAAGTGATTCAATTTTAGCGAAATAAACATCAGTAGGTTCAGACAATTGCAGCGAATCAACAAACGCAGGGCTGTGACAAACATGACAATGGCCTTTCTCGGCTGAGTCAGACAACTGTTTGCTAAGCTCGGCATGCTCTGATTGATGTAACTGGTGATCGCCATTGGCTGCGCAATGGGCTTCAAGGTCAATTTCTTCTGATAACAGTACCGAGGTGTGATTAAACGCAGCATTATGATCGGCCACATCAAAGCTATCCAGCAGTGGCTGGAGCAATAATACGCTAATCAAAATAATAAATGCAGCTTTCACATTGAGCCTAAAAAATAGAACTAAAATTGGTACAACGGCGCTAAATTAACAAATCCACCTGCATTTGAACAGTAAATTATAATCTATGCACGAACAAATCATTACAAACATTTCAATACCACGGCACGCATGGTATAAAAATAAAGCAAATCAATAACTCGGTATTTTTATGGGACACGGACATCACCACCATCATCACGATACAAATAACCAAAGCACCCGCCAACTCATGCTGGCAGTTGCAATCAATGTGTTATTAACTGTTGCGCAGGTGATTGGCGGCCTTGTTTCTGGCAGTTTATCGTTAATTGCTGATGCACTGCATAATTTAAGTGATGCCTCGTCGTTATTCATTGCCCTAATTGCCCGAAAAATTGGTGCCAAACCTGCCAATGATCGTTATCAATACGGTTATAAACGCGCTGAAATTTTAGCAACCTTATTTAATAGTTTAAGTTTAATTGTGATTGGTGGTTACTTAATTGTTGAAGCTATCTCCAACTATTTAAATCCTGAGCCCATTGATGGCTGGATCATCATCTGGGTTGCGGGTTTTGCGCTAGTTGTTGATCTTGTCACCGCTCTTTTAACTTACAAAGCAGGTGCTAAAGACAGCATGAATATTCGTGCTGCGTTTATACATAATGTGTCTGATGCATTAGCTTCAGTGGTGGTGATCATAGCAGGTACCTTAATTATTCTTTATCAATGGTATATTGTTGATTTAATTGCCACTATGCTGATTTCTTTGTATGTCATTTACCATGGTGTTTTGCTGTTAATAGCGAGCAGTAAAATATTGATGCAGGCAGCCCCTGATAATTTTGCTTTAACAGCAGCTATTACTGAGCTCAAAACCCAATTTGCAATTACTGATATTGATTATCTCAAAACGTGGCAAATAGACGATCATCACGTTCATTGCGAGCTAAAGTTTAGTGCCAAGCACAACATCAATAACGATGAAATACGTCACTTTTTGCATGATAACTTTGCAATTGAAAGCTGCACCATTGAACAAGTTTTAGTGTAAATGTTACGCGTTATCATTTACTATTCAGTTTTGTTTTAACAGCATACTGAAGGAACAAACCTTGTTGAAGTTGTGGTTACGTCGTACGCATTTATTGCTTGCCTTAGTAAGCGGTTTATTTTTGATTTGTTTAAGTTTGACCGGTGCGTTGCTTATTTACGCAAAAGACATTCAATACCTTACTCAAAGCGATAAATGGACTGTAACACCAGCGGCTTCAGCACTTGATTTTGATAGCCTCATAAAACATGTTTCAGCTTCAACTAAACAACCGGTTACCCTGTTAATGCCTGAGCAGCGCAGTGATCTTGCCTGGCAATTACAGTTAGCTAATAACCGCTATGTCAGTGTTAACCCATACAATGGTCAAGTTCTACATGAGTACGATTACTACAGCACGATTTATGGTTTTACCATGGCTTTGCACCGCTGGTTGCTTTATGAAGATGCCGATAAGAACCGCCCGCTAAGAAATTGGGTTTCGGTATGTGCTCTAATACTCATTTTTGAGATTCTGCTCGGTTTTTATATTTGGGTTAAGCCAAAAAATCGTATTAAACGTTTGGCTATTAAGCGTAAAGCAAAATTCAGAGTGTTAATGTATCAGCTACATACCGTTCTGGGTGTGTATTTTTTAATTCCACTCATTTTAATTGCTTACACAGGTATGGCGTTTAACTGGAAACCACAAACCAAAGCCGTATTAGAATTTGTGATGCAAGGCACAGTTGAAGATAGACCAAAACCGCCAGCCGTTATTCCCCCTTTAGATGCTACGCCATTTCAAGTGCAAAAAGCGTTTGATAACGCACAAACTGTATTTCCTAAGGGTAAGTTATTTAGAATTTATTTACCGAAAAAGCCAACTGATAACATTGGTTTTAGAATAGAGAACCCGGGTGAAAGCCATGCCTATAGTTGGGTATGGGCAAACCCATATTCAGCAGATATTGTTGCAAGCTATGATGCCAGCCAAAGTTCTTGGACCACGCAAACATGGAACTTTAAATATAAGTTTCATATTGGTGATTTTGCAGGCCCTATCGTGCAACTACTGTGGTTACTATTTGCTTTGTCACCGTTATTTTTCACAATTTCAGGTATTTACTTTTGGTACAAACGGCATTACAAATAAACAACCATTACTGAAAATGACATTCGCCATGAATAGTGAGCTCAAACATGCCTTTAACACCGAAATGATATTGGCTAGAACTAGTTATGAGAAAGCAGATTACACAACCGCTTTTTATCACTTAGATCGGGCTCATATTCTCGATCAAAGCTATATTATTCCGCACACTTACTCACATTGGTTGATGTGTAAAATTGGTTTTAAAACCCATAATACCAAGGAAATAATTGGTCAGTTTGTTCGTATGGCTGCTTCAATTGTATTTTCGCGTATTTGGGTACCACTCGGTAATACCGGCGGCACTAATGTTAACCCTTTCAAACCAATGCCTATACCTGACGACTTAAAACGCTTTTTAAACTAGCGCTAGCTAATACCAACCCGCAATAATACTTAATCATTTTGAGGGATTAAACCTGTCGCTAACTGCGTTAAAAATTTCTCATTTAGAACAACTAAATAACGAAATTTTTGCCTTGTTATCAACGAGGTTTTATTGCCTCAAAATAGACTACTTAATTAAGCGGATTAGTATAAAAACACAGCTACAGTCCTGCTAAACCTAATAGCTATTTGCTAAATAACTAATTTAAAAAAGTAGGTACAAAACATTACAGCTAATTATTGCAAACAATTATCATTAGCCTTGCCTTTACACTTCTTTACATTTAGACTGCCGCACAATCACATAATAAATACCGATTTAACAAGGACAAGCATGTTAAAAACCTCACTTACTCTGGTCGCTCTTGCAATTAGCAGCCAATCATTTGCTGATGATGCCATCAATAAAAAACTTACCGCAGAAGAAATGGAACACGTTGTTGTATCGGGCAGCCGTGTATTTGAAAGCATTGATGAAGTACCCGCTTCTGTCACGATTATTAGCCAACAGCAAATTGAAGAGCATTTAAAAGTTAATCCAGAACTACAAAGCTTACTTGCGCAAATGGTACCTGGTCTTGCACCTGATACAGGTAGTTCGAGTAATACAGGTCAGAGTTTACGTGGCCGTGCACCACTTGTGATGATTGATGGTGTGCCACAATCTACACCACTCAGAAACGGTTCGTTAGGGGTCAAAACACTCGACCCAAGTGCCATTGCACGTATTGAAGTGATCAAAGGGGCTACCTCTGTTTATGGTAATGGTGCATCGGGCGGTATTATTAACTACATCACAAAACAAGCAACAAGTGATGGTCAGCCTGAAGGTGAAATTAGCCTATCTTCACGCTTTAGTGCAGTAAAACTTGAAGAAAGCGCTGGTGCCCGTGTCTCTGCAGCGATTAACGGCCGAGCTGATAAAGTTAGCTACTTATTTACCGCAAGTTACGAAGAAAATGGTGTTCAACGTGATGCAGAAGGCGATATTCTTGGCTTACAGTATGGTTTATCTGATGCAGTAACCGAAAACTACTTCACTAAACTAGGTTATGATTTTGACGATGAGAAGCAACTGCAATTTAGCTATAACTACTTTAGCTCTCAACAAAAAACCGATTTAGGTGACGTAGTTGGTAACCTAAACGATGGCGAAAAAACCTATGCCATTCATGTACCTAAAGAGCTGCAAAAGAAAGGTAAACCACGAGGCCCAGATGGTAACGAAAACATTACCTTAAAATACACAGACTATGCCCTGTTTACTAATACCCAAATGACGCTCGATCTTTACATGCAAGACATCGAGAACGTGTTTTTCTTTTCTACCAACCTAGCTAACCCAGACGAAGGCTACGAAGGCGGCCAATCAATTATTCGCTCTGAAAAGAAAGGGGCGCGCGCTACCTTTAATACCCTTGTTGATTTTGACAATGTTGAAGCTACCTTCATTTATGGCCTAGATGCACTGAATGATGTGACGTCTCAGCCACTTGTAGATGGCCGTGTTTGGGTACCAGAAATGGATATGGAAAGCCTTGCTGGCTTTTTACAAACAAAATGGGTTATCAATAATGATTTAGTTATTAAAGCGGGTGTGCGCCAAGAGAGCATTGATTTAACCGTTGATGACTATGAAACCTTAAAGCTTTGCCGCTCAGAAACACAGTGCTCAGTGCCGCTTAGTGTAAAGGGTGACACCATAGATTATGATGCAACCACCTATAATGTAGGTGTGAAATACAATTTACTTGAGGCCTTCAGCCCGTTTGCCAATTATTCACAAGGCTCTGATATCTCAGATATTGGCCGCCTATTACGTGCAGCAACGGTAAATGATATTGGCTTAATTCAAACAGAAGCATCAATCATCGATAACTATGAAATTGGTTTTACCTCACAGTTTGATGACTTACGTTTTGAATTTGCAGCTTACCGCAGTACATCAGAGTTTGGCACCACGAATAGCTTTAATGAAGTAACCGGTGTGTATGAGCCGGTACGTGCACCGCAAGAGATTTGGGGTTACGAAACATTAGTTGATTATAAAATTAATCCAACTCTAAAACTGGTTGCAACTTACAGCTATGTTGAAGGTAAAAACACCGAAGACGACATTTACTTAGGTTCGCGCCAAATAAGCCCACCAAAAGGCACTGCTAACTTAAACTGGCAGCCTAATGATGAATTATCACTGACGGTGAGTTATTTATATGTGGGTTCACGCAAACGCTTTGAACCAAATATAGACGGCGATTATGTTGGCGACCAAGGGCCAATTAGCAGCTACAACCTATTTAACCTAAGCGGTCGCTATAACTTTAGCGATAACTGGCAAGCGTTTATGGGGGTAGAAAACCTATTTAACAATGATTACTACCCTGCCCGTGCCCAGTCATACACCTACGGTGGCTATAACATTAAAGGTTTAGGTACCACTGTGACACTTGGTGCAACCTATAGTTTCTAAATTAAACTTTGTTTAGAACAACAAGCCCTTATTAGTAAGGGCTTTTTTCATTTAAGAATAGAAACGATAAACTGTTCATTTATCAACCATTAACGCAAACTTAAACGAGAATCACAATCAATAGTAAACAACTGATTTACAAAGGAAAAAGTTTGCAATCTTGTTTTTATATACTACAATTACCGCAACTTGGAATTTGAGGACAGCATTATGAAAGGTAACCAAAAAGTCATAGATAGTTTTAACAAACTACTCGCAAACGAATTAGCTGCTATAGATCAATACTTTATTCATTCTCGTATGTATGACGATTGGGGCCTAAATAAGCTGTATGAGCGCCTTAACCACGAAATGGAAGAAGAAAAAGATCACGCTGATTGGTTGATCAAACGTATTCTGTTTTTAGAAGGCGTACCAAACATGACTAAGCGTCGTGATCTATTAATTGGCTCAGACGTAAAGAGCATGATGCAAAATGATTTAACACTTGAACTAGAAGTGGTTGACTGTGTTAAAGAAGCCATTGCTATCTGTGAACAAGAAAAAGACTATCAATCACGCGAAGTCCTTGAAAAGCTATTGTTTGATACAGAAGAAGATCATGTTTACTGGTTAGAACAACAACTTGGTCTAATCGACAAAATTGGTAGCCAAAACTACCATCAATCTCAAATGGGCGAATAGAGGCTAATTGTATGAAAGGTGATAAAAGCGTCATTGCTGCACTTAATAAAGTATTAGCGAATGAATTAGTAGGTATTAACCAATACTTTTTACACGCTCGTATGTTTAAAGATTTTGGCTTTTCAAAATTAGACAAAGCTGATTACAAAGTATCTATTCAAAAAATGAAAAACGCCGACCGTTTAATCGAGCGTATTTTGTTTTTAGAAGGTTTACCAAACTTACAAGATTTAGGCCGCCTACGTATAGGTGAAAACTCTGAAGAAATGATCGAAGCGAATATGACCTTTGAACTTGATTCATTACCTGATCTGAAAGCGGCAATTAAACTTGCTGAAGAGAAAAAAGATTACATCAGCCGTGAAGCGCTAGATAACATCTTAAATGAGCAAGAAGAACAGATTGATTGGCTTGAAACACAGCAGCAATTAATCAAAACCGCAGGGCTTGAGAATTACCTGCAATCTCAAATGTAATTTGCTAAAACTTAAAAAGCAGCCTAGGCTGCTTTTTTTATGGCTAAAATTTGTGATTAATCGTCCTCGCGATCAATGATTGACACTTTATTACTTAAAATTAAAGAATTAGGAATTAAATGCACCGCTCCCTCGCCTTTAATTGTGATATAGCGCAGATTAAGGTCAATCACTGTGCCCTTTGAATTACTCACTTCAATGTAATTACCAAGCTTAATGGGTTTATAAAGCACAATCATGACACCTGCTACTAGGTTTGAAATAGCATCCTTCAACGCAAAACCCAAAGCAAAGCCTGTTAGGCCTAAACCGGCAACTAACGCGGCTACGTCAAAACCCAGTTTCGATAATGCCAGCACAATACCAATGAATAATAAAATAGCGCGCTGCGAGTTAGAAATCAGCCGGAAAGTTTCAAGAGCGGTTGAATCAAAGCGACGTTGAAACTGTTTAATAGCGCGGTCAATAATAAGGCTTGCTATATAAAAAGCAGCAAGCACTAAAAATGCTTGAATAAATTGGCTAGTCATAGAATTATCAGTTAAAAAATAAAGCCATCATAGGCTTAAAATTGTATGAGGCAAACTATTATTGCTTTTCAAACACACAAGACACGTCAGGTTTACTCAGTGTATAAGTGATAATGCCATTATCTTTAAAACGCAAATCTTCAGTTGTTGAACCGTTGTCGTCCTCATTATCACAGCGAAAGTAGCGCTTAGTTCTAACAATACCATCTACAAAGTATTTTAACTTCGAACTGACAACACAATAGTTAGGGATCTTCTTCACCTGGGTTCCGTTATGTAAGTCACTAAAGTCGATTAACGTTCCTAACCTAAAGCCTTGCGTAGGCTCTTTTATCAATGAAAAGGATGCGTTTTGGCAAACCGCATCACTACCCTCTTTTACTTTATAATTGCCTTGTTTATCTTTTATCAAAGCCAAGAACTGCGTTTTATTGCTTGGCTTTACATCAAGCAAAGCACTTGCATAAGACGATGTTGAAAACAAAAAAAACACTAAACAAAAGTAATATCTCATTGAAAATCCATAAACTTATAGACACTTAACTAGCATAGCATGCTGATTATGGTTGGTGAATTAATTACCTACTAGTTAATACGACTAAAACATGAAATTAGTTCTGTGATTTAACTTCTCATAGGAAACGAAGCTGTTTATATGCTATAAATTTTAAATTGACATCTTTGGAGGGAATCTTATGAAATTAATCAAACTAATTACCTTAACGACATTTCTTGCTTTAACAAGCATGCAAAGCCTGGCGAGTGATGACGAATGGAAATCGATTGCCGAGAAAAAGGTAAGCTACAAAAGCGAAACCGATACTGTTAACCCAATCACTAGCAGTCGTTACAGCCATATTAAAATTAAATGTACTCATGGCACTGTGAATCTTAAGAAAATTAAAGTTATTATGAATACCGGTGAAGAAAAGGTATTTGATAACCTTGGTGTTTTAACCAAAGGAATGTCATCACGTAGCTTAAGTTTACCTGACAAAAACGACGCCAAACTCGATAAAATCAAACTTGAATATGAATCGGTAGGCAGCACAGCCCTGAGTATGGCAGGTGTAACCGAAAAAGCTGAAGTCGAAATTCTCGCGAAAAAAGCTAAGAAAGATGATTAAAGTTGCGAGTCAATGATGTTTGAGACCATGCACCTTAAGTAGCAGCAGCTTTATACTGCTACTTTTTAAATACAAACGCGCGAAACAAGTTTCACGCCTAAGTTATAAAACATTAGGCACTAGGATTTAGGCTCTAGGACGCGATATAAATTCGCTGCTACTTGTTCGGCGTTAAAACGCCTCCTACAAACTTGTAACTCGCTAACTTTACTCTCGTATCTCGCTAACTTTGCACTGATTTGTCTAATTTAGTTACATGAGCTTTGAGCTCTGCAAGCTGAAGTTTTTCGCCTTGTTGAGCATTCATCGCTTTGGCAAAATAGTTGTTGGCTTGATGCTGATCACCTTCATGCTCATAAATGAGTCCAATGCGAAGATAAGTAAAAGCAAGATTATTAGGGCCTAACTCTGTTTGCAGCGTTTTAGCGCTATCAAGCTCAAGAATTCTTGCAAGTGCATTTAACGCATAGAGCGCACTATCGCTCGAACCTTTAATGTACTGAGAATGAGCAAGTTCTAGCTCTTTTTTAAGAAACTCGGCTGTAATTTCATTTGCGTTTGTAGGTACAGCTAACGAGACTAAAGCAGCCAAGGTTAAAACTTTAAACATATTAAACCTCCTTTTAAAATGTGTTTTACAGATTAATCAAACTTGATTAATTGGTCAAACTTTACTCTCTTACCTCGCTAACTTCTCTTTTAACGCGCTAAAGCACGACTTACAAACGCGCGAAACAAGTTTCACGCCTACGATGGTGCCTTGTAGGTCGTCATTTATGGCGACAAAACATTGAAAATTTTCACATAGAATCGGCTTCAGCCGTGAACCTTTAATGTTCGGCGTAAAAACGCCTCCTAAACGATGCGCTATTTACTAATTTTTGGCAATAAAAAAGGCCATGTTGCGCTTACAACATGGCCTTTTTGCATTGACACAACTTAGAAATCTAAGTTTGATAAAACATCATCATCAACGTTATTAGACAAGGTCACTTTAAGCTTAGGGGTACGAGCCATTTCACGTTTAATCGCAAAATTAGCTTCTTCGTTACGCGCCCAACTACGACGAGCAATACCGTTGTTTACATCAAATAAGAGCATAGATTTCAAACGACGCTCGGCAGCTTCACTACCATCGAGTAGCATACCAAAACCGCCGTTGATCACTTCGCCCCAGCCAACACCGCCACCGTTGTGGATAGATACCCAAGTAGCACCGCGGAAACCATCACCAATTACATTGTGAATCGCCATATCTGCTGTGAAGCGGCTACCATCATAAATGTTTGATGTTTCACGGAAAGGTGAATCAGTACCACTTACATCATGGTGGTCACGCCCAAGAACAACCGGACCAATTTCGCCACGATTAATGGCATCATTAAACGCTTTAGCGATTTCAGCGCGGCCTTGTGCGTCTGCATAAAGAATACGAGCTTGCGAACCAACTACGAGCTTGTTCTGCTTCGCATCTTTGATCCACGTGATGTTGTCTTGCATTTGCTGTTGGATCTCTTCAGGCGAGTCTGCCATGATTTTATTTAAAACGTCTGCAGCAATCGCATCTGTTTTATCAAGATCTTCAGGTTTACCTGACGTACATACCCAGCGGAATGGGCCAAAACCGTAGTCAAAACACATTGGGCCAAGAATATCTTGTACATATGATGGGTATTTAAAATCAATACCGTTTTCAGCCATTACATCGCCACCAGCGCGTGATGCCTCTAGCAAGAACGCATTACCGTAATCAAAGAAGTAAGTTCCTTTTGCCGTGTGCTTGTTAACAGCATCGGCATGGCGCTTAAGCGTCGCTTGTACTTTTTCTTTAAATACTTCTGGCTCTTCACGAATTAAACGATTTGACTCTTCATAGCTGATATCAACCGGGTAGTAACCGCCTGACCATGGGTTATGAAGTGAAGTTTGGTCTGAACCTAAGTGAATGAAAATATCTTCAGCTAAGAAGCTTTCCCATACATCAACCACGTTACCGATAAAGGCAATTGAAACCACTTCTTCATTTTGCTGAGCCGTACGTACACGCTCAACAAGCTCTGGCATGTTATCAATTAGCTCATCAACCCAACCTTGTTGATGACGCTTAATAGCTGCTTTAGGGTTAACCTCAGCACACACGGTAATACAGTTAGCAATGTTACCCGCTTTAGGCTGCGCACCACTCATACCGCCTAAACCAGCAGTTAAGAAGATCTTACCTTTTGGTGATTCGCCTTTTTCGAGCACTTTACGGAATGCATTCATTACAGTAATGGTTGTACCGTGAACAATACCTTGTGGGCCAATGTACATAAATGAACCCGCAGTCATTTGACCGTATTGAGTTACACCTAGTGCATTGAATTTTTCCCAGTCATCCGGCTTCGAATAGTTCGGGATCATCATACCGTTCGTTACAACCACACGCGGTGCTTCAACTGATGATGGAAATAATCCCATAGGGTGACCCGAATACATGTGTAGCGTTTGGTCTTCTTCCATTTCGCTTAAGTACTTCATGGTTAATAAGTACTGCGCCCAGTTTTGGAATACCGCACCGTTACCACCGTAAGTGATTAGCTCTTCAGGATGCTGTGCTACTGCAGGATCAAGGTTATTGTCGATCATTAACATGATAGCGGCAGCTTGTTCGCATTTAGCCGGGTAATCACTGATTGAGCGCGCTTTAAGCTCATAGTTAGGCTTAAAGCGATACATGTAAATACGGCCAAATTGCTTAAGCTCAGCGGCAAATTCAGCGGCTAATTCGGTGTGCCATTCTTTAGGGAAATAACGCAATGCGTTACGAATCGCTAATTGCTTTTCGTCAGCCGATAAAATGTCTTTACGTTTTGGAGCTCGGTTTGCATCACTTGGATACGGTTTTGGCTCTGGTAATACGCTTGGGATACCTTGCTTAATTTGTTCTTGAAAAGTCATTACTTGCTCCCTTAGTTAACTTTAAACGCTTGCGATTTAACAAGTTCTACCATGGCATCAATGTCTGGCTTAAGTAAGCGGTCTTCTTCTAATTTGGCAACTTTGCTGCGAATGAGAGCAAAGTTTTCTTCAATGATGTCTGAACACTTGTTAGGACGTCTAAATTCGATTGCTTGCGCTGCATACATCAGCTCAATAGCAAAGATTTTATCAAGGTTACCTAAAATCTGGTTTAACTTACGACCAGAAATACTACCCATAGATACGTGATCTTCTTGCCCCATTGATGTTGGTACGCTGTCTGCTGATGGCGGAAAACACAATGATTTATTTTCTGTTACCAGTGCCGCAGTCACATATTGCGGGATCATCATGCCAGAGTTTAAGCCACCCGATGTCGTTAATAAACGTGGTAAGCCGTGTAAGCCCTCAAGCAGTAAATAACAACGACGATCAGCAATGTTACCAAGCTCTGCCGCTGCGATTGATGCGTAATCTAATACCATAGCAAGTGGTTGACCGTGGAAACCACCACCCGAAATTGCTTCTTCTTCGCTGATCACAATTGGGTTATCTGTTACAGAGTTCATTTCTGTTTCAGCAAGCTCTTTTAAATGGTAGTACGCGTTACGTGATGCACCATGAACTTGTGGAATACAACGTAATGAGTAAGGGTCTTGAACACGGTCACAATCAGTGTGTGAAGCCATGTTTTCAGAGCCTGCAAAAAAGCTACGCATACGTGCAGCAACTTCAACATTACCTTTAAAAGCACGAATTGCGTGTAACTCTTCACGGAACGGTGATTCGCTACCTTGCATACCTTCAATGCTCATAGCACCTGCGATATCTGCAAGGTCTAATAAGTAACGCATTTTAGTAAGCGCAGTAATGGCATGCGATAAAATAAATTGAGTACCGTTAATTAATGCTAGGCCTTCTTTTGCATGTAAATCTAAAGGCGCTAAACCGTGCTCTTTTAATACGTCTGCTGCTGGCTTGATTGTGTCGTTTACCCAAAACTCACCTTCACCTAAAAGAGGTAAGAATAAGTGTGACAACGGTGCTAAGTCGCCCGATGCGCCAACTGAGCCTTGCTCTGGAACAACTGGGATAATATCAAGTTCAATAAACTTAAGCATACGCTCAACTACGGTTAAACGAATACCTGAAAAACCTTGGCTTAATGCATGTACTTTGGTGATTAGCATCAGCTTTGAAATAGGTTTAGCGATTGGCTCACCCACACCAACAGCGTGTGTGATCAATAAGTTCTTTTGTAAAAGGTTAGTTTCTTCTGGAGAAATTTGTGTATCACATAATGGGCCAAAGCCCGTATTGATACCATAAATGGCTTTATCTGAGGCAGCCATTTTGTCTACGTTTTGGCGGCTTTTATTAATTTTATCAATTGCTTCTTGGCAAAGCTCTGCCTGTAACGTACCGGCTGCAATAGCATTAACGCTGTCTAACGTTAATTGGTCAACACCATACTTAAATGTCATTTATAACTCCTAAAGAACAGGATTAAGTTTTATTTAGATGGAGTCTAGCTTGCTCTAGTTGTTTTACAAATGCATAATTATCGTTATTCATTCCAGATTTATCGAACTAAAAGAAGAGCTATGCAAGTTCATGACGTAGACCTGCGCTTATTGCGCGTTTTTGTAGCAATTGTTGAGTGTGGCGGGCTTTCAGCCGCAGAGTCACGTTTGAATATTGGCCGCTCCACCATTAGTGCGCATTTATCAGATTTAGAAGTAAGGCTTGGTATTAAATTATGTAAACGTGGCCGCAGTGGTTTTGAAATAACAGACGCTGGCGCCATCACTTATCAGGCATCGATTGAACTGCTTCAGCAATGCGAAGCCTTTGCTAATACCGTAGCAAGCTCTAAAAACGAGTTATCGGGGCGTTTAAGTATTGCCATGATAGATACCATGGTCAGCGACCCACGTTGTGCTATTCCCCGCGTAATCGCAAAGTTAAAGGGCAAAGGTAAAAACATTCAGTTCGATATTAATGTGTGCGAGGCACGAGAGGCAGAAACCGCAGTAGCCAATGGCCGTTCATTAGTGGGAATTGGTGTTAGCCGCCATCATATTCGCGGGTTAGATTACACCGCCCTACACAATGAAACTAACTTTTTGTATTGCGCAGTCGGTCACCCATTATTTGAGTGTGAAGACAAACAAATAGATGAGCTCATTAAAGAAGCCGAAGTGATTACCAGTAACTACATGCGTGATAAAGAAAGCCGAAACGACGGTTTAAACTATCAAAATAGTGCAGTTGCTTATCATGATGAAGGTATTGCACATTTAATTTTATCGGGTGAGTTTATTGGTTATTTACCCGATCACTACGCACAGTTCTGGGTCGATAAAGGTATTTTTAAAGCTATTCAACCGAGTAAATATCACTACGATATTCCTGTGGTATTGATCACCTCAAAAACAAATGCCAGCTCGCCTTTAGCAAATGCCATGATTGACGAAATTAGGCGTTGTTACGCGGTCTAGTGTTTTTGTTTAAAGCTTTTTGCTCATTTATTAGCACGAGGCTAAAGGCGATCATGGCAAGATTTGTGGTCACAGGATTAAACGCTTCGATTAAAAGTGCGGGTTGTAAAACGGCAACAAACAGCGCTAGCCCAACTAAAGCGGCGATATTGAGAATATTGATAAAAATTGATCGATAGAAAATAAAAAACAGCACGGCAAATATAATTTCAACTATGCCAGCTGCTCGGGTGATGAGCGTTGAGATTTCAGCATTGAAGCCAAAACTGGCCGTCATTTTTAATTCAAGAGGAGCAATATGAATTAGTTTTGGCATCAGCCCATGATAAAGCCAACTAAAGCTGATAATAAATCTAGCTATTTGAATCGTTGTTAAATGCTTCATTAGACACGTTTGTTTTGTGTGCTCTGATATTCAGAGCACACAATAAAGCTTATAAGCTAGTAGGTTTACCGAAACGGTTCTCAGCTTCATCACCTGCTAAAAAGCCATTTTCGATTAACGCCCAAATACCACCAATCAGTGGAACTAAGCCAATCAGTACCCACCAACCTGATTTATTACGGTCGTGCCAGCGTTTAACTTGAACCGCAAGCGAAACCCACATAAGCGGGATATAAAAGATTAGTGTGATTACAGAGATTGCTGTTTCATTACCACCTGTTAATAATGCAACTACGAACATAAAAACAAATGAAGCTACAATAATACCTAAGAAAGAATACCAATAAGTCTTACGAGGAATACGTCCTTTAAAAGAAAATAAGATTTCTTTCATGCTTAAGGTAGTTGTTTCTGTTGACGCTGTAGCAAGGTTTGCTTCTGGTGCTTGATATACGTTTTCTGACACTGTCATTTCCTTTGATATGTGTTAAGCAAACTAATTAAACTTAGCTTGCTGATTTATATTGTTAAATTAGCTGAATATAGCGTGAATAAGATACCACAAAATGATTAAATATAGGTACTAAAAATTTCTGAAAGCTATAGAAAAGTAAGTATTAGCGCATAAAAAAGCACCCTTAGGTGCTTTTAATTAGTTCGGTTGTTGCCAATATTTGGCGTATAAATTTGGATAGGTTTGCTTTAAAAACTTGGCCTTATCTTTAAAGCGTTTACCTTTTGGTTGCTCAAGGCCTGATGGTACAAAGGGTAATTCGTCATCATTACGCTCTTCGTAAAGCATACCGGCAATTAAATCGTACTCATCTAAATACGGGTAAGGCTGTTCGTTTAAATGATAAACAGGCGTACACTCAGCAATTGAGTCTGGGTTTTCAAGCGCTTTCAAAAAAGCCTGTTCACCACGTGAAATAAGCCAACATAAAAACTCAGAAAAACCATAATCGTCGTTACATCCGGCCATCACATATGCAGCGCCAAATAAATCCCAGGTATAAGCTTTGCGCATACGTAGGTTAAACTGCTTATCGAACTCCATCAGCTGTTGGTCAGATAAATCAGTAAGCTTTGCTTTTAATGCATTACAAACAGACTCAGGCTCGGCAGTTTTATCTTCGGCGGTTACGAGTTGCCAAAATTCACTTTCGCTTAAAACACTCATGATAAAATCTCTTTCACGCGCCCTACTTGACCATCATCAAGCTGTACTTTAATACCATGCGGGTGATTTGGTGATTTAGTTAAAATACGGGATACCACACCTTGAGTTAACTGACCTGTTCGTTGATCTTGTTTTAATACAATGTTGACTTCGCAGCCAATTGAAATTTGTGAACGCGTAGGCACTGCCATTGCTATATCTCTTTCAATAATTTTTGCCGATTATAGCCATTTGCAGCTGGCTTACCAAATTAAACCTGTTCGATTGGGCTGTTTTTAAGCAGCGCCTTTGGCAATATCTCATTTAAACGTTCAGTGATGGCTTCAGCTTTACCTTTTATTTGAAAGTCATAACCTTGGCCGTTGCCATCTAAAATTACGGCTAAATAGTTATCAGCAACTTTCAGTTGCGTAATACGGCTTAATTCAAGAGTCTTTTCTTGCTCGCCATAATAAACCTGCTTAACCGTTAAACTCGTGTCTGTTGCCGTGAGTGTTTTACTAAGCGCTGATTTGGCTGCAAATTTTTCTGTTGAGCGATAGGCTTGCACCATAAAAGCAATTGCAAATATAAAACCGGTAAAACTTGAAATAGGTAATGAATCTGATTGCAAGCTGTACACACCAACACAAATAAATAACACAGCAAGAGCCAGGTTTAATCTAACCATCTGTTTAGGGTCTAAATTTAAGTACATTATTATTCCTTTAAAAATGAAATTGCTTTTACATTGATAGCTAAATCTTTTGCACTCAATTCTTTGATAATTAGACTGCTAATTAACTGGGTTTGCTCAGCGGTTATCGGCAGCTCTTTACAATAACAACTGACTTTTAGTGATTGCGGTAGCTTTTTTAGATCAGCAGTATGCGTTAACCATGAAAATTCGTGTACGTGCTCTTTTGCTAGTTCGCACGCTTGCGTTAAAGCAACTCGAATAACCTTATCTAGACGCTTTTCTGTTTTAGTCATGTTCTGCTTGTTGTTTTTTAAATTCTTCGTAACTGTCTTGCTGGCGTTTAACACACTCATGGTATTCTTTATCTGCCAAATAATTGCATTCACTTAAACGTGCTGATTGAATTTCATGATAACGGGCATCAGAGCTACACGCTGATAAAACCACAGCAAGCGTTGCAATCACGGCTAATTTTAAAGCGTTATAAAACATTAAATTTCCTTCATGTAGTTATACATTGGTGCTGCAATTTCCTGTATATTGCGTGGGTTTAAATATTACAACCAAAGGGTTCTATATGATGTTGTCGCAGTTACAACAGCTGTTTCAGCGTATCGATAAAAGTAAAATTTTTCAATCATTTGTTATTGCTGTCATTGTTATTTCAGCACTAACTGTGGGGGCACACACCTATTCATTACATCCAACAGTTGAGCTTGCCTTACATTGGATGGACTTAGGTATCACGGTATTCTTTTTAGTTGAACTGGTGATCCGCTTTATCGCAAGCCGAGGCTTTAAAGACTTTTTCAGCAAAGGTTGGAACATTTTCGATTTTATAATCGTGGTGGGTAGCCTTTACCCTGCAGCAGGCTCAACAATTTTTATCGCTCGATTACTGCGTATTTTCCGCGTATTGCGACTTGTATCTATGATCCCAGAGCTTAGACTGCTGGTTAACTCGCTTCTAAAAGCTATTCCGCAAATGGGCTATATCGCCCTGCTTATGTTCGTGATCTTCTATATATATGCCGCCATGGGTAGCATGCTGTTTGCTGACATCAACCCAGTACTGTGGGGCGATGTGTCTATTTCGATGCTCACCCTATTCAGGATTGCCACGTTTGAGGATTGGACCGATGTTATGTATGAAACGATGGCTGTGTATGAGCTCAGCTGGATTTTTTATCTAACCTTCATCTTTTTAACAGCCTTTGTATTTTTAAACATGATGGTTGGTGCGATTTTAGAAGTTATGTCTGAAGAGCATCGTAACGCCCGTGAAGAGCAAACATCTGATGCCGACATGCCCGCAACCAAAGGGCAAATAGCTCAGCTGCAAGCTGAAATGGCTGAACTAAAACAACTACTGAAAGAAAAGCAGTAAGGTTTTTAGCTATTAGGCGCTAGGACCTAGACCCTAGCGCCTCCAATTTAAAACTTATAAATATCAAGCAGCTCTTTGCAATCTAACTGAACCTGAAAATTTACGATCCAACTCGATAATTTCTTCTTTTATAGCTTTCACTTTCTCTTGAGCAGCTGGATGCTCTAGTAAACCTAATTCAATAATGCTTGTGCATTTATTTATAAATGTTTCAGTTGAATTATTTTTCGGAATAAAAATTACATATGCAAACTCAGGCATCAAACTTGGTGTACAGCCACCTGGTTTAAGCAATATATTTTTAGGTATAGATTTATTAGTCGATAGAGTGTCAGTTAAATCAAAATCAACTTTAACGGTATTAGTCTCAGAGGCTTTTATTAGTTTTAAATTTGTGACCTTGATTAAGTGAACTGACTTAAATTTTTCGTAAAAGTTTTCTAATGAATACCCACAATTACAAGCAATAGCTGAAAATGATTCAAAGCTGAGTAATAAAAAAGCACCCGCCAAACAATTCTTAAAATGTCATTAAGCCCACCATTTAACCTCAAAGCACTTGTTTAAATTCATGGGTTACTCTCAAAATAAGCTTGATATCTGGCCTTCTGCTATTTTTGTATGACATATAAACAATTCAATAGGCATACCAATATACATACCTTGATGAGCAGATGAATCCAACACTTCTATAAATATATCAGCAGTTTCTCCATCAAAGAACTCTTTACCCTCTTCAAAAATAAGTCTACAGCTGGTATCAACACGGTTCAAATACGAAATTCGAGTGTAACAACCACTTCCAGTATATCTAAATGCATGAGGGGGGCGATCTAAGAATAAGAATGTAACTTTTGCTGTAATATTCATTACATATCATCCTCTCTTTTCTACCTTCCATGGCGGGTTTAAGCGGTTTTCTCCGGCCCAATACAATTTGATTTTATTCCCTGATGGGTCTTTTAGAATTGCTTCCGTCCATAAATAACGCTGTGCAGTAGGCGGCTGTTCAAAGCGAATGCCTTTTTCAACAAGGCTTGCATAGAGCTCATCGAGCTGCTTATGTTCAAAATAAATTACCGCACTATTATTATAATTACCGGTTTCTAATGACAGCGAAAATGTGGCATCACCATCAGGGCATTGAAAGCGTGCGTAATGCGGAGTATCTACTATCTGAATCATTCCCAATGTTAAGTAAAAAGACACCGCTTCATTCATATCCTTTACAGGTAACGTCACCTGATTGAGATTCATTTGTTACTCCCATGTAATGATTTATTCGCTGCTTCAGCATATCGTGTTCATTAAATTAAGCAAAAGATAAGTGACGACAGTAAAGTTAGTAAGAGTTTGTAGGAGGCGTTTCAACGCCGAACATCTAAATTCACGGCTGAAGCCGTTCCTACGAGATTCATCGTAGCCGTGAAACTTGTTTCGCGCGTTTGTAAGTCGTGCTTTAGCGCGTAATTAGAAAAATGTTTAAAGTTTTGTCGCTATAAATTTCGACTTTCACGGCTGAAGCCGTTCCTACACGAGCTCCATGTGCAATATTGGAAATGGCTTGCCCATATCATCTAAAGGCGAGCGTGAGGCAATTTTAAAGCCCCTATGTTGATAAAATCCAACCGCAAGTAGGTTTTGCTCATTAACATCCACTTTGTTGGCAGCTAATTGCTCAACTGCATAGTTGAGTAGTGCTTTACCTATGCCCTTACCTCTTGCGGCATCTAAAATGAACAACATTTCTATTTTGCATTCATGTACGCCTATAAAGCCTAAAATTGCCTGATGCTCATCCTTAATGCACTTTAAAGTCACATTCGGAAACGCTTGCTCGATAATAATTGGCTTAAAAAAAGCGATGTCGTCTTCTGTTATAAAATCATGGGTTGCTCGAACTGAGTTTTCCCATACAGCAAGTAGCTCTGGGTAATCTTCAGCGTTCACACTATCTATTTTCATTATTTGCCATTTTATAGGAGTTTTGTGCCTTGTGTTCTCTAATCAAATAACAAAATGATTCGTTACACGCTTTAGTTATTTATTCCATTAAAGCATGCAAAGTATATGAAACAAAGAGTATTTTACACTTTAAACTTACCCACTAAATCATTTAGAGTTTTCGATAACAGGTTTAGTTTGTCACCATTGCCTCTGGCACTATGGGCAATTTCGCTTACATCATCAGCCGCATTTTTTATTTCAACAACATTGCGGTTAATGTCTTCTGCTACATGCTGTTGCTCTTCAGCTGCAGTGGCAATCTGTGTATTTAAATCGCTGATATTGACGATAGACGCTGTTATTTCGCTAAATTGTTGCTGTGCTGAATGGGCTAACTCCACTGTTTTGTTTGTGCGGTCTAAGCTGGTTGTCATCTCTTTTGACACTTGATCAGACATCTTGCGCAACGTATCTAACTGACTTGCTATTTCTTCTGTCGATTCTGAGGTTCTTTGTGATAACGCACGCACCTCATCTGCGACAACTGCAAAGCCTCGACCATGCTCACCCGCCCTCGCCGCTTCAATTGCTGCATTTAAAGCTAACAAATTGGTTTGCTCTGCGATGCCTCTTATTACGCTTAATATCGACATGATATTTTCGCTTTCAGCGTCGAGTTGGTTTATATCTTTAGTTGCTTTGGTGATCACCTTAGATAGAGATACAACGCTATCAACCGTTTTAGATATAACACTTTGTCCAAGCTCAGAGGCCTGTTGTGTTTGCGATGCAAGTTCGGCTGCATTGGCACAACTGGCAGAGACTTCATTGGCAGTCGCTGCCATTTCATTAATCGCTGTGGCCGCCATTTCGAGGGCTTGTTGTTGCTGAGATGTTGAGCCAGATAATTGCGCCGCTTGTGATGACGTTTGCGCCGAGGTATCACTCACATTTTGCGCACACTCATTAATTTGCGTGACTAAATCAGAAATCAAATTCAAAAATAAATTAAAGCTGTTAGCCAGTTTGGCCGTTTCATCGCGTGTTTTAATCACTAACCGCTTTGTTAAGTCACCACCACCTTGCGATATTTCAGTTAGACCATCACTCACTTCAACAATAGGTGCAGAAATTAATTTAGAAATATAGCTAGCTACAAGAATGAATACAGCAATCAAGATTGCACTGATGACTAAAATAGTAATCGTCATTGCATTTGCGCCACTCATTACTTCAGATTTTTCTACTAAGCCTATAAATTTCCAGCCTAGTTTTTGCGAGGTGTAAATATTCGCTAAGTAATCTTTGCCATTAATGTCAATTTCAAATTGACCCTGATTATTTTCAGCGAGCTGTTTGTATTTTCCGTTATTGACTTGTGCTAGCTGCTTAAACCTGTAATCAGCATTTTTAACGTCAACGAGTACATTGCCACTATCTTCAATCAACATTAAATAGCCAGTTTCACCAAGTTTAATGTTCGCAATAATATCGGTAAGGCCCTGCAAGGATACATCCATGCCCTGTACACCAATAAGCTCCCCCGCTTCCTTAATCGCTTTAACAGTAGAAACAATTACCATGTCATCTGCTGCCCAATAATAGGCATTGGTTCTTACCGTTTTACCATTTGCTGCTTTGCCAGTTTCGTACCAAGGCCTTACTCTTGGGTCATAATTCGCTGTAACTTCACCCTCTGGCCATTGAATATAACCACCTTGCTCATTCCCCATATAGATATAAGCAAGTCCCGGGTGGGTGGCACCAAAGTGATCAAATAAACGAAAGGCGTTTTTTTCGATGTTACTACCACTTAGATGATCAAGCTTTTCTGCACTAGGTGATTGCATATGGGTTTTAACACCTTGCTTGGCGTCTAAGATAGCGGAATGGGATGCAAGATAATTGACGTTTTTCTCTATTTCAGCAAAAAACATACTGATACCGTTATCAACTTGTTTCGCTTCTCTTTGACTAAGCTCAGCGAAACTATCGAGGGCTTGTTGTCTTGTTTGTGTAATTACAAGCACAGCAATAATGATCAACGGCAGCGCAATTGCTGACGCAAAGGCGAGTTTTAATTTTTTTGAAATGTTCATAGCCAACTTCCAACTAAGCACTTAAGAAAATATAGTGAGACCTCTGAAGTTCAGCAAATAATTAAGTGTTTATTTTTATGGGGCAAAGCAAGCTTGACCACATAAAGTTAACGTGAAATTTATACCCCTTATGCTTGCTTTTACTCAAAACTTACCTGTTAAAAATATGACATTTAGTTGACAGACACGTGGAATGTACTAACTTTAGTTTTAGTAATTAACATGCTTTTAACAAAGTATTGCTAGATACTTTCCAACCAATTGGCAGCATTTGCTGTATGCAAATTAGCTGCCTATTCCTACTTCATGTTTAAGCATATAGCAAAGTAAAGCTTGGGCATCAGGGTGTTTATCTGCTTTTAACCCTGTTAAAACACCTTGTTGATCCGCCGCCGACTTATGCTGGCCTAACTTCTCTTTTGCCTGAATTGAGTCAAGTTCGATTTTAATACCCACTATGCCACGCAGTAATTTGGCTTGATAATCAGCTGGTAACAAACTGGTGTCGTTTAAAATACTTGGCTCGTATTGGCTAATTAACTCATTTAGGCAGGCTAAGGTGTTGTCATCATCAAGGTATTCTACTATGCCTTGGGCATGCACCGCAGCGTAGTTCCAGGTCGATACAGCTGGCTTCTCACTATACCAAGTGGGTGAAATATAACTATGTGGGCCATTAAAAACCACTAATACGCGGGTACCTTGCAAGCTTTTGCCGTGACTATTAGCCCGTGACACATGACCATATAAGGTACCAAACTCGCCCTCATCGGGTTTATACACTAATGGTAGATGGGTTGCCTCAAACTCACTATCAACCATTAATGCAAAGCTGTAGGTTTTGATAAACTGCGATACTCGCTCTGGTGTCATTTTCCACTTGTTGGGTGTGTGCATGCTTTTCTCAATTTATTAAAAATTGCTCCGATTGCTTGAATCTAACATTGTAATTGATCAAGAGTTTTCTACTAGCCTTTAGCCACGACTTAAATCACAAATAATGTTATGTCCTTTAACCAATTCGAAAAAACTAACAAATCAAAAGGCCTTTTAACTACACACCCAATAAATGATAATGATTTACATTGCTGTTCATTGGGTGGTATATTCCCATTAATCGGTACAGGGTGTTGCGGATTTTAATTAATTGGAGACTGAAGAAAAACTCTTCTTATCTCTTGGTTACTAAATCAATGTTAAAGGATATACACAATGGAAATTTTTAAACTGCCGCAATATCTATGGATTAATGATTCCAACTATCTAAAGAGAAAAACCTCCGTTTTGCTGGGGATATCATAAGCCCACTCCATGATTTTCCATTCGTCATGACTTTCAACATGACACAACAATAGCCTAAGCATAGGCCTCACTATTTAAAGACGTAATAGGACTACGGATAAAAAATGACAAAGACTAACTACTTTAAACTCACGCCTGTCGCACTTTCTTGTTTAGCGATATTTAGTCAATCTTTACAGGCTGAGCAAAAAAAGCATCACGATATGGAAGTACTCACAGTCGTGGGTGAACAAAACAATGCTCAAAGCTATAAAGTTGAGCAAATGAGTACCGCAACGGGTTTAGAGTTATCATTTCTTGAAACACCACAATCAACCACAGTCGTGACTGAGCAAGCGATAAAAGATCAACAACTAAACTCTGTTATTGAAGTGATGAACAGCGTAGCGGGGATTAATACCCGCCCTTCTGACAACGACCGATACTCAATCAGTGCCCGCGGTATTGGCGTAAGTAGTATTTTGTATGACGGTGTGGCGACAACCTACGATACACGCTTTAACTATGGTGACAACTTAATGGATAGCGCAATTTATCAGCGCATAGAAGTTGTTCGCGGAGCAACTGGTTTGATGTTAGGTGCGGGCAGTCCATCGGCAGCTATCAATTTAGTGCGTAAGCGTCCGACAGAACAATTTCAAGCAAACGTAAGCCTAAGTATTGGTTCATGGCAACAGTTACGCGGTATTGTTGACTTATCGGGAGGTTTGAATCAAGACGCAAGCGTTCGAGGTCGAGTCGTCATAGCATATCAAGATCGCGAAAGTTATCAGCATCGTTACGAGCAACAAAGACAAACCCTTTACGGTATTTTTGAAGCAGATTTAGGTCGTGACACATTACTAACCTTAGGAACTGATTATCAAGATACCAAGCCTGAAGGCTCAATGTCTGGTGGATTACCGCTATTTGACAACCAAGGTAATAGAACTACTTACAGTCACCACACATCAACTGCTCCTCGCTGGGCATCATCTAAAACCAAAGCGTTGAACAGCTTTGCCACGATTGAACATAACTTTAGTGATGACTGGCAAGTTAAAGCAAGCTACATCTATGGCGATAACGATTTAGAATATGATGTGTTATGGCCAACGGGTAACCCAGACCCAATAACCAATGAAGGAATGATACCTGGCTCACTGGCATTTATTGATGGCAATCGCACTCAACATACATACGACTTAAAATTATCGGGCCGTTTTATGTTACTCGATCGTTCTCAACAAGTTCTAATTGGTGTAAATCAGCAGAAACAAGAGTTTGCCAACCCATATTATGGCTCTTTAAATGAAGCACCGCCTTTAGGTGATTTTAGAGATCAAAACTTTACTTATCCCACCCCTCAATGGAGTGATGAAATCTTGTATGGCTCATGGGGAGAAACAAAGCAACAAGCAATATATCTTGCTTCTGATATTGAAGTAACTGACGCGCTTTCAATGGTTATAGGCGGACGGATTGATAATTGGGAAACTGAGCAAGACAATTTCGGAACCGTTCATAATTACGAAGTTGATAATGAATTTACGAGTTACATTGGCGCTACCTATACTGTTGGGCAAAATGTATCTTTGTATGCTAACTACACCGATATTTTCACACCACAAAGTAGAGTTCAATCCGATGGCAGCTACCTAGATCCTGTTAAGGGAAAAAACTACGAAGCAGGTGTTAAAGCAAGCCTATTTGAAGAAGCGCTAGACACCTCATTTTCAGTGTTTGAGATCCGTCAAGATAATGTTGGCGAAGCAACAGGAGAAACATTACCTGGTACTACTGTGCCTATTTACCGTGGTATTGATGGCACCAAAACGCAAGGATTCGAATTTGAAGCAAATGGTTCAATTAATGAGCATTGGAATGTTTATTTTGGATATAGCCAATTTGAAACAAAAGACCCTGATGGAGAAAAGATAACGACCACTAGCCCAAAACACCAAGTAAAGCTTTTCAGTACTTATGAATTAAATAATATACTAAGTGGTCTACAACTGGGAGCTGGTTTTAATTGGCAAAGTGAAATCAATAGAAATGTCACTAAGCCTGATAGAAGTTCAGTTGAGGTTAGTCAACAAAGTTATGCGCTTTTTCGACTAATGGCAAGATACAACGTAAACGAACAACTTACATTGCGCGCTAATTTAGAGAACGCATTTGATAAACGTTATTACAGCCAAATTGGGTTTTATAACCAGTTTCAATATGGCGCACCGAGAAACTTTAGTATCACTGCTCAATATCGTTTTTAATAACATACACGAGTAATAACTAAATTCGCCTCTATATACGAGGCGAATTTAGAAACAGAGTAAAAATCAGCTGAGTTTTCAACAGAAGCTCTGAGTTAGTTGAATAAGGTTTTTTTACCCAAGTAAAACCAGTTCTAGCCATCAACAATAATACGTAACATGCGACGCAGTGGCTCAGCAGCACCCCATAACAGTTGGTCACCAACCGTAAACGCACTGATATACTCTGGGCCCATCGCTAATTTACGAATACGACCTACCGGAATAGACAGCGTGCCAGTTACTTTTACAGGCGTTAAATCTGTAGCGGTAATGTCGCGATCATTCGGGATCACTTTGACCCACTCATTGTGAGAAGCCAGAATTTCTTCAATTTGCTCAACGCTAATGTCTTTGCGCAGCTTAATTGTCATTGCTTGTGAGTGACAGCGCATTGCACCAATGCGAACACATAAGCCATCAACAGGGATAGGTTGTTCACTGCTGCCTAAAATCTTGTTCGCTTCAACTTGCGCTTTCCACTCTTCTTTACTTTGACCGCTTGGCATTGGTACATCAATCCAAGGGATAAGGCTACCAGCTAGAGGCACTCCAAACTGGTCTTGTGGTAGATCGCTTGAGGCAATTTTTTCGGTGACTAACTTATCAATCTCAAGAATCGCAGCATTTGGATCTGCAAGCTTGTCTGCCACTGTTTCGTGAATTGCACCCATTTGCGCAATTAGCTCTTTCATGTTGCGTGCGCCTGCGCCAGAAGCGGCTTGATATGTCATTGGGCTTACCCATTCAATCAAGTCTTGTTCAAATAAACCGCCTAGGGCTAATAGCATAAGTGATACGGTACAGTTTCCGCCCACATAGGTTTTAACACCTTGCTCTAAACCCGCACTGATAACGTCTTTGTTTACTGGGTCTAGCACAATAATACTGTCGTCACTCATACGCAGTGCCGATGCCGCATCAATCCAGTAACCTTGCCAACCTGATTCACGTAATTGCGGGTAAACGGCTTTGGTATAGTCACCGCCTTGGCAAGTGACAATAATATCCATCTTCGCAAGCTCAGCGATATCATTGGCATCTAAAAGCGGTTTAGCAGGACCCGCAAGGTCAGGGCCTAATTGACCGGTTTGTGAGGTGGTGAAAAAAGTCGTGTCGATATTAGAAAAATCATTTTCTTGCTGCATACGTTCTAATAACACAGAGCCAACCATGCCCCGCCAACCGACTAATCCTACTTTTTTCATTGTTTGTTCCACTGTTTGATTCATTCAAATTACCTAAACTGTTAAAAATTAAAGTCCATTGCGTGAGAATTTAATTTTTACAGGAGTAATCTAGCATTGCGGTCCAAGCAAAACCAGCGCAAACCGAGTAACATCAAAATTTTTCATCTTAGCATCGGACAAGCGTCTGGCAGTACCATGTTTAGCGCACCAGCATGCACTTCAAAACGTTGTTGCTTTGAGCTGATTGGCTCGCCATCTAAGTTTATTGGCATTTCTGTTTGTGTTTGCCATTCAAGCCAAGGCACTTGATAGCGTTTTACCCACCGTTGTGAAGAGTTAGGGTAATTGCTGAGCTCTTCAATAACCGCTGGTACGTCTGAAATTGCAAATGATGTAAACGCCACTAAATCAACCAAGCCATCATTTATGTACGCATGTGGCGCAAGTGGCTGGCCACCGCCCGCTTGGCGGCCATTACATACGGCAGCGGCAATAATATCACCCGAAGTACGTTCACCATCAGGCAGCGTTAACTCGCCACTGTAAGGTACAAAACTCAGCGCTTGTACAAGACCAGCCAAGGTATACGCCCCACCACCGAGTAAGTTTTTCAGTGCTGGCGGTGTGGTTGCGGTAATTTTTGCCCCAAAGCCTGCACTGGCTACGTTCACAAAATAACGCTTATCAACCTCTACCGTATCAATTGCATGCGACTTACCTTGTGCGGCAAGTTTCAGTGCTGGCAAGTACCCGTGAGGAATATTAGCGGCTGTAGCAAAATCATTTGCTGTGCCCATAGGTAAAATAGCAAGCTCTAAACGTTGTGACTTTTCCAGTTTCATTAATGCATTAACGGCTTCATTAACGGTGCCATCACCACCAGCTACGACAATACGTTTTACACCCTCTGCGACGGCTTCATTAATAAAGCGCTCAATGTCACCGCCTTCATAAGTAACACGCACTGCAAGTGGCTGACTAGTTCGAAATTGACCTATGGCGTCACGAAGCTGCTCATCAGCCGCTTTTTTGCCATTTATAATTAACCGTAAGTCCATTTTTAATCCCTGTTTTAACACTTTGAGCTACCATAACACGCAATGGTTTAATATACCCAAACTACCTCAAGATGCGAGTTTCAGTTGGAATTAAAAGCGATTTAGGCAAGGCATTGATTGCAAGTAATAGTGGTTCTATTGTTAAAATCAATAACGCAGTATAA
>Ga0209365_1000034_pt1 | contig 43847 bp, 36 predicted proteins | sample WorMetimpBELIZE2_FD_187389 | JGI IMG/M metagenome (GOLD analysis project Ga0209365, IMG submission 187389) | Marine gutless worms symbiont microbial communities from Max Planck institute for Marine Microbiology, Germany - Olavius imperfectus... | ecosystem: Host-associated > Annelida > Digestive...
CCCCCAAAACCCCCCTATTACAACCTCCACGATGATTGATCTTGACCATTGCTGGCTTGGTTCTCGTTTACGGTCTTCGGCGGTCTTCCTCGACGTTTTTTGGAATTTTTCCATCCGATTTTTTAATGTCGCAACAGTTGCTTGTAATGTAACTATCCCCCGGGCCAGTTTCTGGACTTTACGAGAAGTCTGCCACCCCAAGAGCACTTCGTATTTCTCTGCATTCTTCAATGGCTCTTCGAGGGTTTGTTTGTACTCCCTCGTTTCATTCATTAATCTTTCTCTCTTTTCTTCAAGCGTTTCTTTTAGGGCTTGCTTCCATTCATTGCAAAAGCGCAGCATCTCCTGTTTTAATACTGCAGCATAGTCGGCGTTGAAGTGTGCCGGGGTTTTATCCAGCCGGAAGCGTTGATTGGTTTTTTCTATTACCGGGGGGAGGGGTATTGGACATGACTCTTGTGTACCGAGACCGCACAGTTTCTGCTTTGGTCGATTTGTTTGGTTACCTGCTAGTTGTTCAAGACAAGGTTGATAACATTGTTCTCTAGAACATGACGTCCAATGGTAATACAAAAACTTCTTTATTTGTAGGAGCTGAGAATGCTTGTCTATCCAAGTAATTACGTTGTTAATCTTCTGCCCAAGAACAAACGCGAGGGAGGGCTCGCCATTTACAACATTGGCTGGATTTATAGCCCCCCTCTTTTGCCTAGTAGAGGTGGAAGGGGGACAGGGTAGAGTACCAGCCTTGGATTGTCGACTCACTCGGCGTGCTATTGTGATACTCTCTGAGTTTGTGTACTTCAGGTGTTGAAAAAACCGCTGAACCACGCCCTTGTTGTTTGTGTCAAGGCGCTTGCTCTTCAACAACTTACATATATCTTTGTGAAATTGGCCAAAAGGTCTGCTCTTGATGTGGCTTTTCCAAAACAAGGCCCGAAAGTTCTCTTCAGGGCACGGAAGAGAAGGAACATATACTCCGTCTACTTCAGGTGTACATCCGAACATGCTGCAGGCGTGTGATCCAGGCCTAGGGGACGCGCCCATCCCACCATGGAGAGAGGAAACCTCAGCTAGCAACATATAACTACCTCCTTTAATTGATCAATTTGACTCTATCGTCATTAAAACAGGTCACATCTCCCTCGACTTCTAAACTCTGTTTTTCGACTCAACTACATTCCATCGAGAAAGTTAGGAACTTGTGACATATATCTTGCATTTTAGTCAATCCTTATGGGCCTGCTCAAGAAATAAGAGATTCCGAAAAAATGTTCCTCTAAGCAGGCCTAAAGTGGAATATCACTCAAATATGTATGCGGCCCATCCGTTATGGCAAATAAGCCGGCTTAAATTGATGCAACACAAAAGATTTAAGCATGTTGGCAATCAAGTATGGGTCTGCTCTAAGGGATAGAAGGCTGTTGGTGGATTTCCTCAGATTCAACTTCAAATAAAAACCCCTGAAAGGGCGCAATTTCTCCATAAGAAAAGATTTCCCTGATCTTTCTATGACTATAACTTTTTTATATCTCAAACGATTTGGAGTTTCTGCTTGGAGTTGGTAGATCTGGTTATTATATTGAATGCTAAGGCTTTTAGAGATGTATCTTTCACTTCGAGTGGCTAGGATTTTTGCTAGATCTTCTTTAGGATTTAGGGGTCTATGCTCATTTTGAGAATCCTTGGCAGCCTTGCCAAATTGTTTATTATGCACCTCTATAAATTCCTCGTCTAAATAATGATTTGCCTCTTCTATTAATGAAATGTTTCTAAGTCTCATCTCTTTAATAGGACGGTCTTGTAATACCCTGAGGTTTCTTGCCACCCTTCCTTTCGCTTGTGGGCTATGCGCACAAATTAAACCGATACTCAATGTCTGGAGAGCTTGGTGAAAGACTGTGATTCCTTTGACTCTCACCGCCCCTAGCAACCCTAAACACGCTATGCTTATCAATATAGAGCTTTGTAGGCTTTCCATGTTTACACAAATACCCTTCCAAATAAATAAAACAATTATTTGCGCTCTCTTGTTCGTAAAATCTTGCGTGTAAGATCTCGCTCGTCGCACTATCTACAAATTGGATAAGACAACACTTAAGCCCTCTGTCTTCAAACCAATTGTGAAACAATCCATCGACCTGTACAAGTTCCCCTTCTTTGCTTTTCCTAGCCCTTCTCTGGTAAATTTTTTCTCTTTCCCTCTTTTTGGCCTTCCACAGCCCTTCTTGAATCATGAGGCTCCTTTAATGTTTCCCTCGACACACAAATACCCTCTCCCTTGACTCCCCTGCAAATGTTGGATCAAAGTCAGGATGCCTTTCCTTTATCCTTTCCACAATTTTATTTCGCTTCTCAAGAGCGGTCCTTCTGGGATTTGGCTTCCCTCTCTTTTTGGAGATAAGCCTCTTTGGTCCTTCATCTCTATAAGCGCGAATCAACCTCTGAGTATGCCTCAGAGACAAACCAAAAATCTCACTAGCTTTTCTCTGTTTTAAAGTTTTGCTTTCCACTTTCTCCATGATTGAAGTTCTCGCGATTTCTTTTATGGTCATTGTCGTCTCCAAAATTTTCTTTGTTCCCAGAATAATTCCTAAAAGACGACATTTTAGTAGTGCAGGATTTGCGACATTATCACTTTGCGCTTACACCCTTGAGAAGCTACAGTGGCTGGAGAATTTGAGCGATTGGGAACTGGAGCGGTTCTTGCTGAAGAAAATAACTGAAGCATCGACATTAATTGTCAATATGCCTGAATCTTTTATGTTGAAGCAATCCCTCTTGTTTCTTGAGCAGGCCTAATATTGATTGCTAACATGCTTAAGCTTTTCAAACGACATGATATACAACGGAGAGATTGCGAAAATTTACAATTCAGCACTACTCGCACCTTTACCGAGCTTGATCTTAAGTTCAGAATAAGGCAGCTGTCTTAAAGAAATATGTGTGGTGTCAGCGGGCTAATTTGATAAATAATTTCTGTGTCGGACTTAATTAAATTAAGAGCAGAAATTTGTATGGATGCTAGTGTGGATTCTATAGGCGCTAAGTTGACTCCTAATGATGAGAGTGAGTCTACAAAGACAAGTAAGTATGGTCGCTGCGTTTGGGGCTTTACTTATGCTTGATAGCTGTGGCGTGCGTAGTAGTGGTTTATTTCAGTTGTACCGGAGAGATCTTTATTCCAAGCGTGATTTTTTGGTCGACAATCTCTTTCGGGTGCGGTTGTGCCATAAAAGGGGGTTGTTTTTTCTGGATTGCGGGAGCGAGCCTCGTAAGCCTGCGCCGTCGGCTAGAAGAAGAGCGGAAGCGTGTTTAGTAGCATCTGACGAGCTGCAAAATATGCAGGTGTTGGAATTTTTAAAGTTTGACTGCCGCTGAATTCGTTGTGCGCGTTCACTGTGGTCAGTTTGTGCGCATGCGTTGTGTCTATAGGGTCTGCTCAAGAAATAAGGGGTTTTGAAAAAGTCTTCCTCCAAACAGACCTAAAATGGGGTGTTACTCAAATATGTGTATTGCTCGTCTGTTAGGAAAAATAGGCTGGCTTAAATTGGTTCAACATAAAAGATTCAAGCATATTAGCGATTAATGTCGACGTTGATGTTCCAGAGGCGTGCATTTCTCAACACTCCCACAATTTGTGATGCATCCACAAAATTAAATAAAATAAATCCATTGGGTTCCACTTTAGCTATTAGAAAGCTCCAAATAACTTGGCTCACCACTTAGTTCCAATCTTAGCCCGTGAGTGTGAGAAATAAGTGTGATCCGGTCTCTTTTCTGGAAGAGAGAAGTCGCAAAAGAATTTTCCTGCATTATCTTCCCTAGCAAAAACTGCTCCAGTTCCCGGTCGCTCAAACTCCCTATCCACTGTAGCTACTCAAGGGTGGCCTAGGATGCACGTATCATCGCTTCAGGCGTCTGTTGTCGCTGGGACTATAAACTTGAGGGTCTGGGGACATTTTTGGATTATTATCTTCCGTATGTTTGGCGCATGCGTTAGTAGGAGCTCTACCCCTGGGCTGCCCACCGTCATTCCTTACAAGTGACCTCCTGGGTATTACCCAGCGTCCGATTCTTGTTGACATGTTGCATTTTGCGACGTTAAAAGAGCAATTTGTTGACATGTTGCATTTTGCGACGTTAAGAGAGCAATTTATTGAGATAGTATGATGCTTTTAAAACTCCTTTTTTCAACTTTTTAAATCGGGGTCTCAGCGATGTTTGAACGGCATTTAGTCGATATTTTATGTGCTGGTTATACTGCGTCATATCTCGAAGTTTTTGCAAATTTGATTTTCTGCTTGCAAAAGAAATCGGAGATAGAGTTTCATGGCTACTATTAGACGTAAGGCCTTCTTTGAGTCGATGTTAATGGAGCTATCTTGTTTGGTTAAGCAAGAGCGAGGGTGGGTGTTTATGCTGGGTTTAGCGTTTCTGTAACAGGGAGAGTAATGCAATGGAAATGAAACTAAGGAAATTGTGGCCTCTGTTGGGGGTAGTAGGTGTGGGGCTGTTTGCTCCTGTTCTTGCTGACCAATGTCAGCTTAGCTGTGGTTCTCAGTCTGCGGCGGATACGCAACAAGCGGATCAAAGAGCTTATTGGCGTGGAGCGCACAGGGAAATGTCGGCCTCTGGGTCTACAGTTGCAGATGGTGTTGCCCTCTTCTTTCAAGCAGAGCCCTTTTATTGGAGGGCTGTCGAAGATAGAAATAGCTTTGCTGCCCACGGGTTTAAGGATGATGATACCACCACTAAAACGTATCAGCCTGCCCCTCTAGGGCGGGAGGAGTTTGCGAAGAGCAAGTGGACTCCAGGAATTGCGGTTGGTGTGGGTACGCGCCCAAGGAATGATAGTTGGGACGCAAGTTTTCGGTATACCTACTTCCGCCCAAGGCGAGAGACTCAGATGGTGTTTTCCCCTTCTATTTATGTGCCACCTATAACGAATTTTCGCGGAGACCTTACTTTTAAGGAGCGTCTAACGACGGGAGCTGAAGCAAGCTGGAAGTTTGAATTCAATGTGCTGGATCTAGAGTTTGGGTGGAATGGCTGTATGGGCGCGTGCTTGACCACGAGGCCATATGTTGGGATGAAAGCAACTTGGCAGAAGGAAAGTTATGATTTCGTTTTTTTTAGCGATTCTGAATTTCGGTTGGCGTATGGCCCTGAGCAGTATGCCCATAAGGTGGGTGGCCCGTATTTTTTAGATTGCAGGTATAGTGTTTTTGGCGTTGGGCCGCGCGTCGGTTGTAGTTTTTCTTGGCTTTTATGTAATTGTCTCAACATATACGGAGATTTTTCTTGGAGTGTACTTTGGGCGGATTACTATGATCAACGCAGAGTAGATACATTGCGTGATGGTAAAGCAACGCCGGCTGTCGAAGCCGTTGTGAGTGATCTTAGCAACAAACATAATCATTGTGCAAAGAGCCTTTGTGAATTTGAGTGTGGTTTGAGTTGGGATCAGTGGTTTTGTTGTGACAGTTACCATTTTGAAGTTCGTCTAGGGTGGAAAGAGCAAGTTTGGGTGAATTGGGTGAAAGATTTTAACCTGCAGAATGGGGCTTACAGTAATTTGAGCTTGTATGGCCCTAAGCTAACTGTGCAATTTGGGTTTTGAGCAGAGCTGGAGGTTTTTATAGCGGCATTGCGGCTCTAATTAAGAGGTTTGGTGTTTGTTTTATGGAAGAAGTCATGGATGGGGCTCTTGAGCTCTCCTTGGGGGTCGGTAGAGTGGGGCGAGAGTGGTTTTTGGACTAAATCGATTCGTTAAGGAAGAGTGATGTTGCAGTGGACAAGGTGGAAGAGCCTGTGCTGTTTGTTTGGGACGGCGGGTATGGTTTTATCTGTTCCTGCTTTTGCTGATCGATGTCAGCACTGTGGTGGAGAGTCTCTGCCTCCTGTGGCAACAAGTGTGTATCAGTGTGGAGAGTATGAAGAGATTACGCAAGCTATAGGGCCTGCGCCCGCTCTTGCAGGTGGTGTTAGCCCCTTTTTTCAGGTAGAGCCTCTTTTTTGGAGGATGGCCAGGGAGGGGGGTGCTTATGGTGTCCACGGATTTAAGACGGGAGAGACTACGACTTCGAAGTATCAGCCCGCTCCTCCAGGGCGCGTGGAGTTTATAGGGAGCAAGTGGGAGCCTGGCTTTAAGGCTGGCGTTGGTGTATGCTCAAAGAGTGGTGGCTGGAGTGTATTTCTCCAGCATACTTACTTTCATCTGAAATGGGAGGGGCAGGAGCTGCGTTCTGCGTATATGAGAGTTCCATTTTTGACGAACTTCACATCGGATCCTGGTTTTGAGGATGTTGCGACGGGTGCTAAAGCAACCCAGAAGGTTGGTTTCAATGTGTTAGATCTGAGGGTTGGACAGGATGGCTTTTGGGGTTCGTGTTTGATTTTAAGCCCATATGTCGGTGTAAAGGCAGCTAGGCTGAAAGAAAGCGATTATTTTCTTTATTTGGGGGACACTTTTGCCTTGGGCGAAAAGGATATCGCCACGGCGGCGAGTGGCCCGTATTATGCACATTATGGGCGCAATGTTTTTGGTGTTGGGTTACGTTGTGGTTGCGGGTTTTCTTGGCTTCTGTCCAGAGGTTTTAGCATATATGGCGACTTCTCTTGGGCTGTGCTTTGGACAGATTGCTACGCTCAACGTAGGGTGGACACGTTGCGCGATGTCAAGACCGTTGCTCAATCGGAGAATATTACCGACACCGTTGTAATCAATATCAACAATAGACACCACAACGATATGAAGAGTCTTTGTGAGTTTGAGTGTGGTCTCAGCTGGGAGGCCTGTCTTTGTGGTGGTGATCGCCGTTTTGAAGCTCGCTTAGGATGGGTGGAACAGGTTTGGGTGAATTGGGTGGAAAATTGGAATCTTTTAGCTGGGGCTTATAGCAATTTAAGTCTGCATGGTCCCGGAGTGACGTTGCGGTTTGCTTTTTGAATGAGGTTGTATGTTGAGGCGCGCTTTGATGAGTTTCAAGGGTTTAATTTTTTACTTGCAAAAGAAATCAAGGATGGAGTCTTATGTCTGCTGAGACGTAAAGTACTTCTTACCGGCGTCGGTGGCGACCACCCTTGTTGTGCAGATTTGATCTAGTCGTCGGTTTAAGAGGGAATTAAAGGTGATAACTATAGCTAAATTTATCATTTCTGTAACAGGGAGAATAATGCAATGGGAATGAAACTAAAGAAATTGTGGCCTCTATTTGGGGTAATGAGTATGGGCCTGCTTGCTCCCGCTTGTGCTGATCAGTGTCAGCATAGCGGTGGTCCTCAATCTATGGCGAGCACACAACAGACCGATCAGGGAGCATACCAGCGCGAAATGTCTAGGGGAGTAACGCCAGCTGCAGGTCCTGTAGTTGCGAATGGTGTTAACCTCTTTTTCAGAGTGGAGCCTCTCTACTGGAGAGTCGTTCCAGATGCATTCAGCTATGCTGTTCACGGGTTTAAGACATCGGAAACTACCTCTTCGGTATATCAATCCGCTCCCTCGGGGCGTGCGGAATTTATAGACAGTAAGTGGAAACTCGGGTTTCAGGCGGGTTTGGGAATGTCTTTGGGCCATGATGGTTGGGATACATCTCTTCGGTTCGCCTACCTCCGGCCAAAGGGCAAGGGACGACTGCCCGCCACTCAAGGAGATCTTATAACTCCATTTGTGATAAATCCTGGTGGGAGGATAATTACGCCTCCTGGAGAGGATGGTGGCGGAGGAGATTGGCGGCTTCAATTCTATACGCTGGACTTGGAACTGGGGCGTAACAGCGCTTTAGGTTCTTTCCTGAACGTGAGGCCACATATTGGCATGAAAACTACTTGGCAGAAAGAAGAGAGAGAGGTTACCTATCGCAGCAAAGAGTTTCATTTGTTGTGGGAGGCTTCAGAGGGTCAACAACACTCGCCGGTGACTGGTCCATATCATTTGAGTCAAGACTATGATGTCTGGGGTATTGGGCTGCGTTGTGGCTGCGATTTTTCTTGGTTTTTTTGTAGAGATTTTGGCTTGTATGGAAATTTTTCTTGGGCTGTGCTCTGGACAGATTACTACAATCAGCACAGGGTAGACACTTTGCATGATACGGACACCGATACCATTGTGATTGATTTCAATAACGCGCACTATTACGCTGCGAAGAACCTTTGTGAGTTCGAGTGTGGGCTGCTTTGGGAAGCGTGGTTGTGTGATGATGATTACCATTTTGAAGCTCGCTTAGGATGTGAGGGACAAGTTTGGGTAAATTGGATACGAAATTTGGCTCTCAGCAATACACTTTTTAGCAATTTGAGCTGTTATGGACCTAAAGCCACATTGCGGTTCGATTTTTAAACAGAGTTTTGATGGAATTAGAAAGAAAGGCTGAGCACTTCTTGTGCTCAGCCTTTTTTTTGTTTACGGATTAGTAATTTGGATAAGGATCATTCGAGTAGATTGCTTCGAAGGGAGGCGGGTTTGATAGCTTTATATATTTGTTCGATACCTTGCCCCTTTCAATGACAATATAGTAGCGGCGCTGCTCAATTACTTGAGTTCCCATGGTGATTTTCTCGATATATTCGTAGATCTCGGTTTCATTTCCTCTAGAGTAAATCTTGTAGGGCTTTCCAAAGCGCTCTTCAATACTCTTCGATGACATTCCTATGTCTACGTCTGCATATCCGTTGCGGGTCATCATTTCATGACTGACACTACACCCAACGAGCAATACAGATATGAATAATAAAAAAACCTTCATAAGGACCTCATGTGATGACTTCACTAAGATTGGGATGCAGCCATAATCCCACTTCATATGCAAAAGAGCATATAAAGGCAAGTGTCAATTTAAAACATAAATCTTCTTATGTAGATGCTTTGTAATATTCCCAGCACGCCCATCGTTAACGTCACGGAAGATCCTCCGTAAGTTATCAAAATAAGAGGGACGCCAGTAATGGGCAAAAATCCGCACATCATGCCGATATTAATGATCACATGAATGGCGAGATAGGTGGCGATTCCCGCTGATAAGATCTCTCCAAAGCGGTCGCGAGCGACAACTGTCACCTGAAAACTGCAGTAGATGAGTGCGAAGAACAAAAGCAGCATGAGGGTAGCTCCAAATAGTCCGAACTCCTCTGTAAAGGCTGGAAATACTGAATCGGTATGTGCTGCGGGGAGAAAGTGTCTTCCGGTAAATGTGCTCTTTTTCCAACCACTTCCCATATATGCGCCCATTGCAATAGAAGTTTGTGCTGCATTGCGATGATAAGTTTCTGGGTTGAAACGTTCATATTGGTACTCTTTAAGCAGATGCATTGCGATTGACTTTAGTTCATTATGAGAGAGTATTCCCGTGAAGACTAAAGAGGTGAAAATGAGAATTGTTATTCCGATTACCGACATCACCTTTATAGCGATGGGGTGAATTCCCCCAAAGTAAAACATGCCAAGTACTATGGGAAATAGGACCAATGCAGATCCTAGGTCGGGTTGTTTTAAAATGAGTAAGAATGGAATGAAGATGAGGCCTGCGGCTTGGAAAAAGGTGCCCCAACTTCCGACAACGCGTTCCTTCTTCTCCAGAAACCAACTTAGTATTATAATAAGAGAGAGTTTGGCATATTCCGAAGGCTGTAGCGTTCCGCCGATAATGGGGATGCGGTACCAGCGGTGGACGCCTTGGATTGGTTCTGTAAAAAAAAGGCCTAAAAGGAGTAAAGTTGTCCCTATGTAGAGGACCCATGCCCAATTGCGGAGTTTGCGGTAGTCGAGTTTTGCAAAAAACAGGTAGGCACAGAGGCCAACACTAAACCACTGAATTTGCTTTTTACAACAGAAAGTTAAGAATTTGCCCTCCGCAGAGCACTGGAGTTCATGTGTTGTAGAGGTGATGATGAGCACGCTCATCACCATCAGCCCTAGAATTAGGGGGATTGTACGAAAGTCGATGCGTCGTAGACAGCAATGTTGCCACATGTTTGCTTAGTGTAGCAAAGAGGGAAAATAATGGTGAAAAAAAAGGAGAAAGTACTAAAAAATGCCCCTTCAGGGGGCAATGTGCGCGCGGCTTGGTTAGCCTCTGAGATGTAGATAAGTTTTGTATAGTTTTTACTAGGTAGCTGTTATAGTGAATGAGGGGTTTTTGCAGACGATGAAACCTAGGGGTGTAATGTGCTTTTCGCCGCCGCTTTCAAAACAGGTGGTTTCGGTTCAGTTAGAGTGTGTAGATTCGACAAATACCTGGGTCAAAAAGAACTATCAAAGTTGTGATCATTCCTGCATTACCCGTGTTGTCTCGGGTGAGCAGTCTGGGGGGCGAGGGCGTTTTACGAGGGGGTGGGTTTCCCCCAAAGGGGGCGGCATCTATCTTACCTATTTTTTCACCCTCCCGAAAGGAGGAATAATTTTACACAACTTAACGCAACTTCTTGCGCTTAGCGTCGCAAAGTTGTTGAAAGAAAGGGGGTTGAGTCCAAAAATTAAATGGCCTAACGATATCTTTATCAATGGCAAAAAAATTAGCGGGATTTTGTGCGAGACGCTCGACTTGAGTAGCCGGCATGGCATCGTCCTCGGGGTGGGTATTAACGTCAATATGTCGCGAGATACCCTCAGTATGTTAGATCAGCCGGCAACTTCACTCTACATTGAGACGGGACGTGCTTTTTTTGAGGAGGATCTAATTCATCTTCTCGAAGCTCATTTTTTTCCAGACCTCTGCCTTTTCCAACGAGAGGGATTTGCTCCATTTTATGGGGCTTATAACGATTTCTTAATCCCCAAAGGAGGTCCCATTTCCATTAAGCAAAATGATTTTATAGTTACGGGGAGATTTCATTCTCTTCATTTTGATGGGCGCTTGAATCTCCGTCTCCCTTCAGGAAAGATTAAGGTAATAAGTTTTGGAGAAATCGTACACGAGGGGACAAAGCGGAGTGCGAAAGGGGGGACTTGAACCCCCAAGAGGTACTACCCTCACTACCTCCTCAAGGTAGCGTGTCTACCAATTCCACCACTTCCGCAAAAAAGAGTCAGGACGGTATGATAAGGAGAAATTAAAAACTGAGCAAGGAAAACCTGTGGATGAGGTATCCGTTCATTTTGCTAATTCGCCTTTATCAATGGATTTTGGGGCCCTTCTTAGGTGGTCAATGCCGATTTTATCCCTCTTGCTCAAACTATTCTATTGAGGCGTATAAGAAGTATGGAGCCTTTAAAGGTTCCTATTTAACAATCAAACGCATTCTAAAATGCCATCCTTGGCATCCGGGGGGTGTTGACCCTCTGCCCTGAGTCTTCCCCTCTCTTTCACCCAGGCACAAAAGGGTGCTTTTGTGGATCAATAATGGTCGTCTGGGGTTTTAACGAGTTCCAGCGCTGCATCAAACTCCTCTGCGTTGCCTTGGGCACGGTGAATATCTTCTTGACGTTTTGTGATTTCGGCATAGGTATCGAATGATGAAATGATATGAGGGCGTACAAAAATGAGGATATTTTGAGTGTTTCGGTTTGTATTGCTGTCACTGAAGGCAGCTCCAATGAGGGGAACGCCCCCTAAGCAGGGGAGGCTGGTCCGGTTGTGGGTTTTGCTCTCTTGAATTGAGCCACTTAACACGAGGACGCTTTTATTTGGCACGCTTGCAACAGTTTTGGTTGTTGTTCTGCTGGTCGCAATCCCTGAAACACTAAGGTCATGTGAGACGTGCCCCTGTTTGGTGTCAATCAACTCGGAGATATCTTGTTCAATCTTCAGGGTGATGACATCACCATTTCCGACTGTTGAGGTGATATCCAATTTGACGCCTACATCTCGATATTCCAAATTGGTCGTTTGAGTCTCATTATAGGTCTTGTTGACGATGACAGAGCCAGCATAGGGGAGATTTTGCCCAATGAAAATAGTAGAGGGTTTATTGTCTTGAGTGATGATTTTTTGACTCATCATAATGGTTGCGTTATTATCTTGCCGGAGGGCATTGATAAGAGATCCTAATGCAAAGTAAGATTTTCCTTTGTGGAGGATGATGTCTCCGATTACACCTAGGTCGAATCCCGATGCGATGGGGATGAAATCTCCTCGGGGAGTGGTTGTAGCTGAGACTTTTTGAAGGTTTTGGTTGAAACTCATTAGAGGGTCTTTCATCTTGCTCTCTTTGCCATCTGAAGGCGTCATATGGGTTCCATATGCAAATTTATCGCGAAAATTTCCTTGAGATCCCCAACGGAGGCCAAAAGAATGTTGTCCCCCCATTGTCGTTTCGACTACAAGGATTTCGACAAAGACCTGTTTTGCGGGGACATCGATGCTCTTGATCAATTCTTTGAGTTTTCCTAGAGTGACGGGTTTCCCTGTAGCTATAAGTGAGTTGGTGGCTTCAACCCACTGCAGGGCTTTGATCGATTCGACCAGGTCTGCATTTCCCGCACTCTTCACCCTGCCCAGGTCATCTCCAATTTGCTTCACAGCAGCCCTAATTTCATTTCCAGAGTTGTGCTGTAGCTTATAGATTAGGAAGGTCATGTCAGAGATGGTGTCGATCTCTGAAGTCTCTTCTGCCGTACTATCCTTTTGGATGGGTATATCAAAGCGTTCTAACAATTCCAGCACCTTGTGCATGTCCTCTTCCCTTCCTGCGATGAGGATCGAGGATGAATGCTCTATCCACTTTAGGTTGGTAATGGTATCGAAGAGACTCTTGTTTTCGATACCAGAATGGATAAGATTTTGTTTGAAGTCTCGAAGGATATGGATGAGGTCCTCTCCAGTCATATATTTTGGCTGATAGATCAGGAAGCCTGAGGGTGGGGGTACGAGGGTCTCTTTGCTCAATTCTGGGACATCAAATTGTTTGGCTAGAGTGAGGGCCTCCTGGATGGCGTTAGGTGTTCCTGTGAAGATAATAGAATTGGTATCCTTCACATATCGCATGTTATTCAATGTGGTGATTAGGTTGTGTTGTTGTGAACCGGCGGAGTAGAGATCTTGGGCCATGTTTCTCAAAAAGTTCATCAAAGTTGGCCCAGGGACAGATTTGATTTTGTAAACGACGAATGTAGTTGTTTCTGCCCCTTCTCCTTCATCTAAAGTGTCTAGGGTAGAAAGCAGGGATTTCACCTCTTCGATGGAGTCAGGTATGCCCGTGAGGAGCAAGGCCTTCCCATTTGCGATGACACTGGAATTGGTTAGGGTATGAATCATAAAACTATTGGAAAACCCATTATTCTGCATGTCGAGCGCCACTTTATTGGCTTGTTGTTGAAGGAGCTCTGCGGTGATATGTATTGGCTTATAAACGAAAAATCTACTAGCTTGAGGTTCTTGTGCAGGGTCAAAGGTGGGCGCAATTTTCTTGATCTGTTCTATGGAATTCGGGGTGCCTGTGAACAGTACGCCGGTCTCTTTGGAGACGTGTGTTGCCGATTCGAGAGCTTTGATCAAATTAGGATCGGCAAAACCAGAATTTTTCATTTCGTCAGCCGCATGTTTTGCCTGCTTAATCACAGATTCGGGGGTCTGATGGATAGGGTTGAAGATGTAATATTCTGAAGGCTTTTCAGTAGATTCCTTGGAATCATAGATGTGGATCATTACCTTAATCTTTTCAATGGCTGAAGCTGTTCCTACGAAGATAACGAAATCTTGTGAGGGGTCCGTTTTTACCGATTCTAAGGCACTAATTAGGTCTTTATCTTCTAAGCCAGATTTAGCCATCTGCTTAGCAGAGAGTACGAGATCATTTTTGAGTTGTTCAATGGGGATAGATTTGGGCTTGTAGATAAAAAATTGGTTGGATTTGCTCTCTTCTTTTTTTGGGGTGTCGAAGGTCTGGAGAAGGGGTTTTAATCTTTCGATACTTTTTGGCGTTCCTGTGAACATGACGGCGCTTTTGTTGGAGACGAGCTTGGCCGACCTCATCGTGTGAATGAGGGTTTCATCGGTCATGCCCATTTTCTCCATTTCGCTGGCGGTATTTATCATATATTCCCTAAATGTCTCTGGAGGAGTCTCTTTAGGCTTATAGACGTGAAAGGCACCCTTCTCCGGGCGTGGGATATCGAAGAAGGTCGTGATGATCTCTTTTAGCTTGTGGAGGACCGATGGGGTCCCAGTGAGGATGAGGGAATTGGTAGATTGAATCCACCTGATGTTATTGATCGATGTAATGAGCTCTTTATCTTTGGAGGGTGAAGATTGTAGGATTTTTGCGGTCTGTCCGAGCTCCATTAATAGCTCATCTCCAGAGACATTTTGCACTTGATAGATGAGGTAGGTGCCCTGATTTTCTATGTTTTCTTTTGCTGTCGCGACACTATCAAATGTGGGTAAAATTTGTTTGATATGTTCAACAGAATCCTTTGTTCCTCTGAAAACCAGGACATTAGCTTCTGAAATATACTTCATATCATCGATGGCTTGAGCGAGAGGGGTGTTTGAGGGTAGTGCGCCTCCTAGTTTTTTCAAGGTATCTACAATATATTCAGGATCTACATGTTGAAGCCTGTAAACATAGACGGTGAAGTCTTTTGTTGAAGAATCTTTAGGTTGATCCATAGACATGACCAGTGTATGAATGCGGGAGAGGGAGTCTGTATCTCCCGTAAAAATGATCGATTTTGTCGATGGGACGATCTTTGCTGAAGCTAGAGTGTGCATAAAAGCGTTGTCAGAGAGGTTAGCCGCTTTAAGGCTATCATGGTATTCTCCTACCTGTCTGAGGAGCTCTTCTGGCGTCTCATGGATGGGGGCATAGGAATAAAATTCATTATTGCGTGGAAGGTTTGAGTCTTCTTGAAGAGTATCGATCGTGGGGAGAAGTCTTTTGAGTTGTTCGATAGAGGGGGCATCTCCTGTGAATAGTAGGGAGTCACTCTCTTTGATCCATTTTACAGATTCCATCGTGTCGATCAAATCTTGGTTGGAATAGGGGGTCTGTCTTAAATTTTGGGCGATCTTTTCTAGAGTACGTGTAATTTGCGTTGCGTTACTTTGCTGAATCTTGTAGAAGTAGAACTCTCCGTGCAGATGGTCTATTTCGTCTTGAGTATAGGGGGTGTCGAGGCTATTTAGGATGGTGTGGAGCTCTTCTAATGACTGTGGATCTCCCGAGAAAAAGAGGGAGTGACTCTCACGAATATATTTCATGTTCTCTAACGTTGAGGTTAAATTGGTGCTGACATTCTCCATCTGAAGGAGACTATCTGCAATCTGTTTAATTGCATTTTGAAGCACCTCGGCAGGTTTGTTTTGGATGTGGTAGATGAGGATATTTTGCCCTGTGACAGGGTGTTTGCAGCGCTTTGTGAAGGAGGGTGGGGTATCTAGGTCTTCTAAAATAGTGATCGCCTTTTCAATGAGAAATGGCGTGGAGACGATGTAGATGATATCTGTTGAAAGCTGGGGGACAAAGATCAGGGGATTTTTCTCAGAAATAGGTGTTAGAATCTGAGTAGCCAGGGGTATGAGTTCTTCGGGAGAGTGATTGCGGGTAGAATAAGAGTCGATATCGAGGGGAGCTTGGGGAATATCCAGGCTTAAAAAGAGGCGATGGATCTGTTCAATATTTTGTGTGATGTCCGTGATGATGAGGTGGCGAGTCTCTTCAGATACTTCTACGATAGCTTCATTAGAGAGTAGGCGGCGTACCATATTGGCGAGGATTGTAGGGTTTGCGTTTTTTACTTTAAATACGCGAGTCATGATGGGGGGAACAAAACTGCCCTCTACGGGAAGCTCTTGAGAGACCACTGTGGCGATTTGCCTTACTTTCCCTGTCCGAGAGATAATACAATTATTGCCCTGTTCAATGAGGTCAAATCCGTTGATTCTGAGGACCTGAATCAACGCAGCCATAACATTGACTAATTTGGTGGGTTCCTCTGAAACGATAGTTACATTAAACGCAAGGTCAGTTTCGCTGTAAATAAAATTCATGCCCCCAATCTTGCTGATGAAGTTGAGATATTCGACTATCGGCACGTTGTTAAAATTGATCGTATAACCTGGCGGTGTATCGACAGAGGCGGGGGAGAGAGTAGCTTCAGAGGGGGGTAATGTTGGTTTTGTCTCCCCTTCCGATCGCTCATCTTGTGTCTGAGCAAAAATAGGAAGCGAGGTAGAAAGGAGATATAGCAGGGGGAGAATAAGAACGTAGAAAGCTCTTCCCATTATATATTTTGCCATTATTGTACTTCATATCAGAGGGAGTTATTCCTCTGCACCAATTTTTTTATTTTGGTGGCGTAGAGTTATACATCTGTTTAATCGAAGCAGATAGTTTGTAATTAAAGGTTCATCAAAATCACACTTCGCCCTACTTTTCGAACAATAAGCCGTGAGCCTGCAGGTTTCAAGCTTTTAATAAAGGTTTTTGTAATTCGCGGGTTTAAATTGTTAATAGGTGAGCCGTTTTTTAGAAAAATCAAGGGGCTCTCCAACTGAAAAAAATTGGCTGTGATAATTCTATCGAGCCAATTATATTGGCGCGTAGTGGCGGTGTGGGCACACTTTGAGCAAGGAGATGTTTGCTATCTTCCCTATATTTATTCTCCCATACATGCTCAAGGTTTTACTGAAAAAAAGTTTCGTTTTTGGGGTTTTTTATTGCTGAAAGAGCGTAATGGTGGTAGTGTTTCGTCGACAAAAATGTCTGTCATTTTCATGTGGAAACATTGTTGATAACTTACTAATTCAGGGGTGTGGAATGGGAGAGAGGTCTAGTAGAGATATCTGGTCCAACTTTCTTGCTTTTATGCGAGATCAGTGTTCTCGAGCGGAGTATGAAAATTGGATTGCCCCGATTCGCTACGTTGAAGGTCACGATCCGATAGCTCTGCAGGTACCAAATGTCTTTGTGCAAGGATACCTCTTGGAAAACTATTATGAAGCGCTCACAAGCTTCTTCCCCAGGGACAAAAAGGGAAAGCCTTTGATTACCTTTCTGGTAGAGGAGAGCAAAGGGCGAGGGAGAGTTATTCCCCCTAAAGCCCCAAAAAGAAGGGAGGGTGAAGTTTCCCTCGCATTTCGGTTGAATGACTCCTACACTTTCGATAATTTTATCGAAGGGCCCTCGAATCAGTTTATCAAATCGGCAGCACTTAACGTTGCCTCTCGCCCTGGGAAATCGTATAATCCCCTCTTTATTCATGGGGGAGTGGGCCTAGGCAAAACCCATCTTTTACATGGCATCGCTCATTTTGTGCATCGACATCACAAAAAAAAACAGCTTCAATGTATTACGATTGAAGCTTTCATCAATGATTTAGTCTCCCATTTGCGCAACAAATCGATCGACAAGATGAAACGTTATTATCGCAATTTGGATGTTTTCCTCGTGGATGATATTCAGTTTTTGCAAAATCGCCTCAACTTTGAAGAGGAATTTTGCAATACATTTGAAGCGTTAATTAACTCCAGTAGGCAAATCGTTATCACCAGTGATAAACCCCCCGGACAGTTACAGTTATCTGAGCGGATGATTGCGCGCATGGAGCGAGGACTTGTCGCACATATTGGTACACCTGATTTGGAAACGCGTGTTGCAATTTTACAACACAAAGCCGAACAGATTGGCTTCGTGCTTCCCAGTCATGTCGCTTTTTATATCGCCGAGCACATCTATCACAATGTGCGACAACTTGAGGGGGCGGTTAATCGCTTGAGTGCTTATTGTCGTATCATGAATTTAAAGATAGATCAGGGGGTAGTCGATAGGGCCCTGAGTGAGATGTTTCAGGCGCCTCTCCGTTCAAAGATTTCTGTTGACCGCATTTTACACAGTGTCTCTTCCATGTTTAATGTGCGTGAGAGTGATTTGCGGGGCAATTCTCGCGTTAAAGAGGTCTCTTTCCCTAGACAAATTGCCATGTACCTAGCTAAGGAGCTGCTCGGAGACTCTCTGATGAAAATTGCATCTGCTTTTGGCGGCAAAACTCACTCTACCCTGCTCTACTCATGGAAGAAAATTGCGAAACAGCTCGAATATGATGAGATGCTGCGTCGACGCGTCCAGATGACACGTCACAATATCGAAGCTTGAGAGAAATTTCATCCGTTTTAACGTGCGTCGATTAGCGCAATTGAATAGATTTTTTGTGGGAAAAATTGTTTGAGCTCCCGCTTTTTTGCGAGCAAGGTTTCCCTGTCCTCTAACCAATCGGTGATGAGCCACACCCCCTTCCCTTGCACCTTTTTGCAGGGGAAGAGGGTAGGAAGACGTAGTAACTTTGCCACACTCCTCGCCAAGAGGGCACTGCTTTGTTTTTTGAGGAAAAACTGTTCATATCTTGGGCGGAGCAAAGGCACGACACAGTCGGGAACGAGAGGTGATGGGTGTTGCTGCTCTAACCCTATGATGATGAGGGCTGCGAGGGTCTCCGGACATTCGGCACGACGAGAGGCCTGATGCAGGTAAAAGAGAGGTCCTAAGGGTAGAGAGAGGGAGGTGTGGGGCTGAAGGCGCAGAGGGTGCGTTAAACACACGGAGCAACACTTCCCTGCATCTATTGGAACACCGCAATAGATGCACCCCCTCTGAGACCACTCTATTTGTGATAGGCATGCCCTGCAAAGGGGATGGCGGGAGCTTTGCACTGCCCCGTCACAATGTAGACATTCTGCTGGGTATAGAAATTGGAGAAGGGATTTTAACATCTTTCTTATTTCAACCCATATTTGGGCTTCTTTAAGGTTCCCTCTATGGAGAGTGTGAAGGGTTCTGTAAATCTGAGGAGGACATATTGTTTCATATTGATATTGATATTGAGGTTGCCATCGAAATCGATATAGGAGGGGTGCGTAGAGGAGAGGAAAAATTTGGAGCGTTTGCCTTCGCTGTAGCTCTTTTTTAATTCAGTAAGGTAGATATGCCCCTCCTCCATGATGAACTTGAGCGCTCCCTGCACAGGGACGAGTAGTCCCATATCTAACCCTAGACGCCCCAAAATTTCAAAGGGGATATCGAAGAGGTTATATTCTCGTTTGAATGTATTGATAAAGTTTAACTGCCCTTCTCCGGTGAAGCTCTCCCTGTCATCTAGGAATCCGCAGATGTTATGGAAATAGAGCTCACGGATTGTGAATGGCTTGATATGGCTTGGGGAGTATGTGCCGATAGCTTCTGTTTCCGAGGGGTGCCAGATAAATTCCTTAAGGAGGCTGGGGCGAAAGTCTTGGATGATGAGTTCCGGGATGGTGAGAGCCCATCTTTGCCCCCCCTGCCCTCTCTTTTTATGGATGTTAATTGCCTCTACCTTGAAGGTACCCGCAACATCATTGATATTGAAATTGGTGAGATCTATCCGGTCTAGAGAAATGGAGATCTCACTCATCAAAGTTTCTATGACAGAGCCCATGAACTGAAAATTTTTTCCCTTAAGATATCCTGTAAAATGGGAGTTTGCAGGGGTTGATTTTGACAAAATGAAGTCTCCATTCAGTTCATACCCTTTGCCAATTTGAAACGTTTTGATCTTCTTTTGGAGGGGTGTGGGGAGGAGCTTAGCTAGTGATGAGAGGTTGGTTTTAAGTTGTCCAGTGAGCACTATATAGTCTGGCAGGGAATGTTTAGGATTGTAATGAAGGTCAAAATCCAATCCACATAAATGCCCCTCGACATTACGGATATAATATCCCTGTTGTTCGCTCCATGCTGTCTGAATTGTGAGGGGAGGGCTACTTACCTCCTCCTTAGGAGGTTTCTGGATGGTAATGGTAGAGGCGAAATGTGGGGGCGAGGAGAGATGGACATCTAAATTAAAAGGCATCGCATCAAAGAGTGTGTTAAAGTTGAGGCTAAGGAGGGCGTTTTCATAGGTAAATATGAGGTCACTCAAATACCACGCTTTATTTCCAATCCAATAATAGCCCTCTTTTAATTGTCCCTTTATATGTGCTGTATTTCCAGCAACAAAATCTACCTTCGTCTCAATCTGATTGTCCCAACGTAGAGGAGTATCGAACAGGATGAATTGCTCATTTTGATAGCCGCAGTGGGGGAGGGAATAAGTCTGCCCGAGGAAATGCATCATCTCTGGAGGGATGATAAAGACAATATTCTCTCCTCGCCACTCTTGATGGTGGTAAGAGAGACAGTCGAGGTGGCACTTTGCCCAAAGCAGGTTGAGTTGTGGATGCAAGATATCAAAACTCGCCCGCTCGATTGCAACACCTCGTGTATTATCAAAAGAGAGGTAGAGCTTGTCAGAGCTTTCTAAACTGAGGAGGCCTTTGCCGAGATTTTTCCCCGTTAATGCAAGCACTGCATTCAAGGAGGGTTGTTCTACTCCCTTCGAGAGATCAACAGCTAACTCTCCATTAGCAAACAGCTCTCCTGTAATGTAGCTCCAATCGATTTTGGATTGTGGAAAGAGCTTTGCGAGTTCTTGTAGGTCAGCTTTAAGGGATATCTGTGGGAGCTTAAGCTTCTGATTCGTTAGATTATAAACCCCCTCCTTTCCCTTAATTTGGTTATTATTCCATGTAGCCTCGAGTTGAGGTATTACCCACTCATGAGGGCGTGCAATCATGGTCGCCTTCGCTGCGAATGAATCCAACTCACATTGTTCGATGATTAGGCGGTCTCCCCGCCGTTTCATCTGTATTGCGAGGTGGTTTAGGGATATTGGCCCGCATAGTAGGTGGTTGCTTTTTGCTTCGAAATCAAATCTTTTCTCCTTAAGGTCAAATGAGAAAGAGGCAAGTAGCCCCCCATCAAATCTAGGGATACGTGCCTCTTCAATAATCGTGGGATTTAGGGGAATGAGTCCCGAGGAACTTAAGAAGTTTACATGGTGAAAGAGATCGAGGGCAGAAAAAGTGGCTTGCGCATGTAATCGATTTAATCTGCCCTCCTCTGTGAGTGAGAGGTGAGAGAGGTCCACCTTTGTGCCAAAAAAACAGGTTTTTTCTCGATCTAGGATACAGTGAATTTCCCCACTTTCCCGCGCAGTCGTTCCTACAACCCTACAGATGTCGTGAGTTTGTGTTTCCAACCTCAGGTCGTAGTTCCATGTTCCATCTGTTACATTGCACTCCAGCAGGGGGATATTTAGCGTATACATGGCTCTTTCTCCCCTGCTCAGCAAAAGCTCCCCTCTCGCCCCCTCTATTTTACACATCTGATCCCTTGTTGAGTAAGATATATCACCGGTTAAGTTGTCAAAAGCCAGAGCGCGTGACAGGGGAAACTGCCCCTTTTGCAAGTGGAACCTCGCCCTCCACTCTAGAAGTTTGTTGGTCTTCCCGATGTATGCGTGCAGATACATCTCTCCGGGGTTGCTAGTGAGCCTCCCTTCAACGGGAATGTTGGGGATTAGGTGGGGACTGAAACTGTTGAAGACCTTCAAAATCTCCTGGGTCGTCCCACTGATTTGATGTGTAGTGACCTCTAGTTCGTGGAGACCCTCTTCCACGAGGTGGTTTACAATCACTTCGGCGCGAATATGTGTACCATGTAGATGCGCCTCGACATTTTTGCAAAATATTTTGGAGTGTTCTACGTACACTTCAGCACTAAAGGAGTCGCTCTCAATGCCAAAGCGGTGTTCTCTGAGGCGCGCCCCTTCAATGGGAATTTTTCCACTCCAACTCTTTTTGTCAAAATCGAAGAGAAATGTGCAGTGAGGAATCTCCTCCCGGCCTTGGATATTGGGGTGTAAGTCAATGATGGGCGAGGTGTAGAGTAGATGTGTAGGGTCTATATTAAGTTGCACACTATAGGCGTCAAACTTTCCCTTAACATCTACTCTTCCCCTCCCGCGCCAATGTTGCCCCCAACATATCAAAGGGATATTAAACGTTTGGTCTGAGAGGCTTATCGCTTCAAACCACCCTTGGTGGAGTGCCTTCCTAATCTCCCCCTTTGCCAGTGCGTCCAGGTTCCAGTTCCAGCCAAATTGAATGTTATCCCCCTTCGCTTTCCCGTGAAAGAGGTCGATCGCGCCCTCAACCTCCAGTGTTTTCTGCAATATTTTTATGTGAGCATTCGACTTCAAGGAGAGCCATTCCCCTGGCATGTCACCTGGAGCTATCCCGAAGAGGTGGGAAAGTTTTTCTGGAGATAACCCCAAGGTAGCATTGACATTGAAGTGGGTGTAGACCCCCTCGCAGGAGAGCTCTCCCCTGACGCCGTTTATGTAGCAAGTTAACAGCGATGGTTGAATATATTTATCTTTCATAGCAATATGAAGATTGACTCCCTCCATGCGCCTCTTGTCTTTGATATCCACGCATCCGTTGACGGCATCGAGCTCCCAATAAAACCCTTTTGAATTGGAGGTGAGAAGGTCGAAATACCCCCTCCCTTGCATCTCTTGTGCGCTCCATACGACACCCGCCTTCCCATGGGGTAGAGTGATTCGAATGTTTTTTGCTAGGAGATTGGCGATCTCAAACTCTTTCAACTTGCCCTGCTGCATCTGCCCCTGTACCTTTCCGTCAAATATTCCATCATCGATGTTTGCAATTCCTACTTTCGGGAAATGCATCGTGATCAGATGGTGAAATATACCTAGGAGATTCGTGTCCAAGTGAGAAAATTCTGTCTGAAAGAAGAATTGGTCGACACCCTGCGGGATGATAGCTAGGTGAGCGTGTGGGTGTTGTATTTCATCTAATGCCCCAATGTCTATATGCATCTGATAAGAGCAGGCATTTTCTTCAAAAGCCCCTTTTCCTTCCAGCCGAAAGAGGGTTCCCTTTTCGTCGTTGTTGAGGGTCCCCTCTAGGAAGAGGTGCGGCACGCCCTCTCCCCAGTCAAAGGATAGATTTCCCTTCATATCACCGACAGCCCAAGTGTTGTTGCTCGAAAGATTGTCAAATCTTACATTTATTTCTTCTAGTGCGACATCTCCGGAGAGGTAAGGCCAAAATTTTTCAAAGGGAGAGGTGTTCCTCCCCTCTCCCCTGCCTACACTCTCCACAGAGGGGGAATTATTCATATTGGAGTGGGCTCGAAGATGTTTTATTTGATATTGATGGCCGTATTTTTCATGAGAGATAAATCCATCGTCAAGTTGGATAGAATATTTCATGTAGTCGACATGATGAGCCTTGTAGGAGAGGGCAAGAGAGAGCTCACCACTTATTTTTCCCCCTTTGACCCTTAATTCAGTGTTAAACATGGGGAAAAGATGATGGCTAATTTCACAGATCCAAGCAAGGTCCAGGTCTGCAAAGGAAATATCAAAAAGAAGGTCATGTCCTTCCTTAGAAAAGATAGCAGAGAGAGGTAGTGCTCCTTCCCCCTCCTCATCCTTATAAAGGCTTATTCTCCCCCTATTCCCCTCTTCGGGGTATGCAAAATTGATAAAGGCAACCTCCTCTCCAAAACGCAACTCTCCGCAGAAGATTTTGATTGGAATTTTAAAGAGGTATGCACCCAAAATATAATAAAATAGCTCCCCCATTGGGATCGCATCTCTGCCTTTATCGGCTATTTTAATTTGTGGGTGATCAAAAGTTATTGTCGGTTTGATACAGAAGGGAAAGAGCTGAAAACCGAAAGCGATTTTTAAGTCGTTCATTTGGAGATGAACTTTTGGCCATTTCTCCTCTTTTTCTAGCTTGATTGTTGTGCCATGGAAGGTCAGGTGTCCATTCTCAATTTTGGCATTTTGATATTCGAATGAGAGCTTACCCCCTTTTGGCAGTTGTTTATTTAAATAGCACTTCACGCCCCAGCAGAGAAGAGAGTGGCGCCACGTTACGCATGCCAACGCCGCTGCAAGGCAAAATAAGCCGAGAAAAACAATCTTCTTCTTGAACATCACCAGAAAATCTTTGCCTTAATCATACTCAATTAGAGTAAAAAAACAGGATAAAAATCTTCGGCTTTATTTAGAAGACACGGAGAGAAGGAGATGGCATCATGCCGAAACAACTCGTAGAATGAGCGACTCCAGAAGGTGCACTGAATTTTTAAGGAAGTTGGGAAATTTCTCAGACTCTAGCTCTTTCTGTGCGAGGAGGGAGAGGTCGTAAAGGTGCTTAACAATGGTCGCAGTGAGTTTAGGGTCTTTGAGCTTGGGAATCGACTGGACCAGTGGATTATTCGTATTGAGAACGAGAGTGCATTTTTTCCCAATTTGGGAAGCCTCTTGCCCATAGAGGGACAAGCAGTCGCGCATACGTCGCTCCTCCTCTGAAAATTGAACGAAAGCGGGCAAGGAGTCGTTTGACAAACTCTTAGCAGTCACCTCAACCTTGTTTCCGAGGTGCAAGCGGAAAAAGTCTGCAAGGCGAGCTGCTTGAGTTTTCCCGGAGTGATCGAGCAACTCTTGCGCACGACTCTCATCTAAAATAGAACTATCGATAGAACTGTCGAGTCTTAGAAATTTTGTGCCGGGGAAATGCCGCTCTAGGGGAGTGATCAGGGGGACGTCTAAAGGGGAGGAAAAGAGGAGAATCTCCTTTCCCGCATCTTTGTACATATCAAAGAAGGGAGTCTGCTTGTCGGCATGATGATAGAACACCCTCTTGTCCTCATTACGCTCGAGATATTCCTCCAGAGAGCTCCATTCATCATGGGAATTTTTCCAAATTACACACCCCTTAATGCGTTCACAAAATTTATCGTCTTGAAGTGCTCCCAATTTGATTATCGGTTCGATATTTTCCCACATCTTGATGAAAGAATCACGATCTGATCGATATGTTGAAGAGATCTTGTCGGAAACTTTTTTTGATATGTGGTTGGACAGCTGACGCATGGATTTGTCTTTCTGCAGATTAGAGCGGGAGACATTAAGGGGGATGTCGGGGCTATCGATTACCCCTTGCAGGGCAGCGAGGTACTCGGGGATGATATCTCTGCAGTTATCGGAGACAAAAACGCGATTGCAGTAAAGGTGAATCGAGGATTGTTTGGGGTCCAAGCGATGAGTGAGTTTAGGAAAATAGAGGATGCCCTTAAGATGAAATGGATAGTCGACATTTAGGTGGATCCAAAAGATGGGATCGGGGTTGAAGGGATACAATGCTTTAAAGAAGTCGAGGTAATCTTTATCAACACACTCGGATGGAGATTTAATCCAAAGGGGCTGGACATCGTTGATCTGCTTGCCATTGAGGTAGATAGGGTATGGGAGGAAGCGGCAGTGCTTTATCAAGAGAGTTTTGAGGTGGGGCTCTTCTAAGAACTCTTCTGCGTCTGGGGCGATATGCAGAGTGACCACTGTCCCCCTCTCTTTGCGTACTCCATTTGTTAAAGCATATTGAGAGGAACCGTCACAAGACCAATGCGCAGATTTCGCTTCATTCCTAAATGAGAGAGTATCGATTTCTACCCGATCACTCACCATAAAAGATGAGTAGAAGCCCAGTCCAAAATGGCCAATCATCTCATCTTGGGAGCCCTCCGTTTTATATTTTTTAACAAATTCTTCCGCGCCAGAAAAGGCGAGTTGAGAGATATATTTGTCTACCTCCTCGTGCGTCATCCCGACACCGACATCGGCCACTTTCAAGGTTTTGGCATGTTTGTCGCTCTCTATATCGATGCGTAATTGGTCATCACTAAACGAGAGCTTGCTCTGTTCGCGTAAGATTTTCAGCTTATTTATCGCATCACAGCTGTTGGAGACGAGCTCACGAATAAAGATCTCCCGATCGGTGTAGAGCCACTTTTTAATGATAGGCAAGATATTTTCGCTGTGAACTTTAAGAAAACTTTGTACCATTAACACCACCCTTGGGCACATTCGCCCCTCGTAGGCGATGAGTGTACATGGACGCGCCTCATATGGTCAATAGAAATCGATACAGTGTGTGAGCGCGAAGAGGTGCTGTCGCAGATTCAGCAACACCGCAATGTCGTCTTTTAGGAATTTTTCTGGAGGCAGAGGAAAATGTGGAGATGGTGTTACTTTGCACACGCAAGAAAAAACTTTCGTTGACTTCCGGGCACTGCTAACTTAAGTTTTCCATTAATATGCGAATTTAATATTGGAATATATCATGAGTTCGCCTCCTCCATCCCCAGTTGAGTTTACTCGGGGCGTCCGGTAATTGCGGGCACATACCCCTCAATCTGCTCCCTTCGCAACGTGGAATGAATAGCGTTCAAGCAAAGATTACCGAGATGGGTAGGGAAAATCCTCAGTGGGCCTCGCTTATCTCCCATAAACTCATTTTCTATCAGGGCACAGCTAGGGAGAGAGAAATGCTGCGAGGTTTTGGAGTTGAGCCTCCCAATATTCTTCTCCGAAGAGGTCTGCTTGGAGGAATGATGGAAAAAGGGGGGGGCAGCTACCAGACAGACCTTCGCGGATTTTAAAGAGACTATGAAACTTCTCATAGAAGGCAACAAACAAGAAATGATGAGAAGAACGCAAGATCGCTCCATTACCGCAGAAATTCAGTTCTTGAGTGGGGAGTGAATTACAGGGCACCATGAGGGGGTACGAATGTTAAGTCTTCCCAAACGTTCTTCGAAGATTTTTTGGCGCAAAAGCCTATGGATTAACCGCTTGTGGCAGAGGAAAATTTGTCTTTGCAAGGGCGAGATTTGAAGATGAATATCGTCAAAAATTCGAGGAAGCCGAGAGGGAAAGAGAAAGCCTGCTTACAGAGCAAAAAACGCAGAAGAAACAGAGCGAGCTGGACATGTTTAACGAACAAAATAGACAGCTCCAAGAGATCGAAGCCAAGCAGGTGCAAACAACCCTTGAACTGCAAGCACAACGGACTACCTAAGTACAACAGGTAATATCTACTCCACAGCAGGAAATTCCGGTTCCTGAAATAGCCTTTGGCAAGGCTGATTGGAAAAAGTTTTTGGAGTTTAATGTGGAGGAGCCTCTCTTGCCTCAATATATTAGAGAGATTTTGAATCGCCCTTGTTCGTTTTGAGGGAGAGGGGGCATATGTTCCTGTATTGGAGGGGAAGCAAAGAGAGTTCAAGACACTCATATGCTCGTCCTCATCCCTCGGAGGGCAAAGAGGGATCTTTTTAATCTCAAGGTGCTCTCTGAGCGCATTCAACGCCCAGAATTACACTATAGCACGCGCTACAGATGTTACTCTAGTGCTGTAAAAGAAAATTTTTGCGCGCAAAGTTGTACTGCTTCTTATTGGATTCTTATGACGCGCACGGCTCTTCCGAGCAGCCTACACAAAAGAACAGCTGTTCACGAGGCCGTTGTTAATAGATGTTCAAAGAGCACTGGGGTGCGTTATGACATGCCCTTCATTTTAAAAGCCATTACTGCAATTTTGACAGAATATGTGGAAGTAGGAACAAGACTCTATGAGAACTCTTATGTTCGTTATGAGAGCAGAAAAGAGCTGTCCTTCTCTCCAATCATCGGGGCCTTTTCTGAGGAGGGGCTCTCTCTTCTTGCCCTTGAAGAGCATCCACTTGTTAGCTGCAGTGAGACGGGGGTGAGTGTTGTCAGAAGGTTTGAGTGACAAGGGGCAAAATAGGGTATTATCCTCAGCCTATATAAGTTAGCCTCCATCACATATTGTTGCGATATTCTCGCTCTAGATTAGAGTCATAACCAACATCGGCCACTTTCAGAGTTTTGTTGGCATGTTTGTCGCTTTCTATATCGATGCGTAACTGGTCATCACTAAACGAGAGGTTGTTCTGCTCGCGTAAGATTTTCAGCTTATTTATCGCATCACAGCTGTTGGAAACGAGGTCACGAATAAAGATCTCCCGATCGGTGTAGAGCCACTTTTTAAGGGAGTGCTGAAAAACGCATACCCCTGAAGCATCGACATTGATTGCCAATATGCCTAAGTTTTTTATATTGAATCGATTTAAGTTGGCTTGTGCGCTCTGGCCGACGAACAGTATACATATTTGAGTAATATTTCATTTTAGGCCCGTTTGGAGGGGCGTTTTTTCAAACTTCCTCATTTCTCAACAGGCCCATAATTTATCTAAAAATCAACCGAAATCCCTTTAAATTTTCACTGGAATAGGCAATTGGCTACTTTTCGCTTCGAAAACTCCATTTTCCTGAGCGTTCCCATACAAATCTTCTACACGGGTTTCAAGCATATCTCGCTCCCCTTTGAGTATGGATTTGAACATATTCGTTTTATCCTCAATTTCTTATAAGGGAATTATCCCCTTGTAAGGGGTTTTGTTTGAAGTTGATTCTGACGAAAATCCACCAGCAGCCCTCTAGTTCTTGAGCAGACCTTTTTTAGACCAAAAATCTCGGCCTTCTCTACTGGGAATAAAGCAGGTCACCTAAAATTTTATACTCACTGCGCCCTTTTCGCCACCGTGCCGACCCTCCCCATTTACCCTCAAAGCACCCCCTAGTAAATGCCCCTTTTCAGCGGGCAGATAGCAGCTATCCACTAGAGGAGGAGGAGTGGATCCCTCCTTCAACATACGATGAGATCTTCGTGATGTTAGAAGAGCTAGAGCTTGGCGAGCTCGAAAAAAGGTATTCCCCCTTTCAACTGGGGCGGATCAGTGAATACTTAATTGCCCTCGCGCAAGAGGGGATCCTCCCCGGAGAATATGACGAAGAGATGGCCCTCGGAAAGGAGATTATCATCGGAGCCGCCATTGCCGTTGTTGTCGCGGTTGCTGTTGCCGTTGCGGTATCATCTTCTGCAGTGGTGGGAAGTGGTGCAGCTTCTGCCTCTGCGGGGGGAGCAGGTGGTGGCCGCCTCCACGCAAAAAAAATCGGAATCTGAAAAGACCACTCCTTCTGCTGCAGAATCACCTATAACACAAACGCCTTCTGAGGGGCTCTCCACCCTTTAAAGCAGCCATAGAGGAACAGGTCTCCACCTTTAAGAAACAGCCCTCTGAGGAGGGGTTCATCTCCAAACACGCTCTCCTCAGGAAAATCCCTTCCCGTAGAAGAGAGCGGAAGGGCGGTGGGTTCCGTCTTCGCCCACGACACCTTCAACAACCTTCTTCATGATAATCCTGAGTCCGCCAAAGAGATCGAGAAAATTATCTTCCAAAATGAGGACGCTTGAACCCTGCTCTCTTGTAGAATTGCGGAAAGGCCCCGTGCAGGGCTATGTCGAGATTGACAAAAAATTTTCTAGTAACAGCACGGCCATTTTCTCAGACCCGAAGAGGGAGGAAGCTGCGTGCTCTTGTTAATGTTACGGCCAAGCCATCCACGACTTTAGCAAAGCTATCGAGATAAAGCCAGACGATCCCACTCCCCACTTGCAGAGAAGCACCACCTACTTTACCATTGGAAAATACGAGGCCTCCTTCAAAGATTTTCGCACCTTCACAGAAAAATCTGAAAAGCCTTCGGGCCCTCCAAGTTTCCCTGTGCTTTGGCTAAAAACTTATGATTCGCAACAAATTTAGCTTCTAATTCTTCGTCACTCAACCCCGTAAGGGATGCTTAGTGAATAGGAGATCTTTTCGTCAATTTTCGTTTTGCATTTTGTGCCCCCCCCCCGAACAAATACACGAGAAGAGGAGGTTGGGAAGTCCTCAGGCGTACCAACACCCAGCCTTTTCAGCCCCTTCGCGAGGAAGAGCGGGGCATTATTCTCAGCCTGCATAAGTTCGCCCTCATCACATATTGTTGCGATATTCTCGCTCTAAATTAGAGTCGTAAAATTCAAGCAATTCATCGGCTCGAGAACACTGCATGCTTTGAAGTTGTTCGTAGATTTTGAGCCCCTTGGCATTCTCCCCCTGTCGAAAATAAAGAGTTCCGAGACGAAAGAGGATATGTGTATCCTCGGGGCAGAGGTGCAAGATGGTTTCGTACTCTTTAATCTCCTCATCAAACATTTCGATATCGTGATAACATGAGGCGAGCTGGGCATGTACCCAGGGGTCCTTTGGCGAGTAGTAATCGACAATTTTAAACTCTTGGATAGCTTTTTTTGCTGCCCCCCTAAATTTGCTCTTTTCTTGATTGTGATAGAGGCGAGAGAGGGTTACGTAGACATTGGCGAGAGAGGCGTGAGCTTCGAGGTCGGTGGGCACATCTTTGATAAGTTGGATATGTTCATTAATCGAAACGATCAGTAACACCTCCTTCATACGCTGAATATCCCTTTTGTGGCAAAGATTTATAAATTTGCTCATGAGATGGTTGAGTGAAAGGGCATTTGATTTAAATTGTATGAGAGAGTCTTGCCCGCCAAGTTTGGAAGCAAAGCGATATGCGGCGCTAGCGAGGAGGAGGTGGTATTCAGAACTGAGGAGAGATTCGGGAAGTTCCCTTTTACACAGATGCATAAAATAGTTGCGGAGCTCGAGAAATTGTTCGGGCTTTTTCGTCTGAAAGTAGAAGAGGAACATGAGATAAGCAAACCCGGTCACGAGAATTATTGCGACGGACAGAGCGACCAGTGCCATCTGAAATAGTGGCGTGAGAAAAATAAAAAAGGCAAAGATCTCTGCTAGGAGAAGGCCGAAAAAAAAGAGATGAAAGAAGGCATAGGAGCGAATAATTCTTTTAAACTGGTTGAGTCCACTCAAACAATGGATATCGACATTTTTTCGAACTCCATCACGATCAAAACGCAAGAACGCGTCGCTCTTTGTCTCATTAACACTCATGAAAATTTTAAAATAAAGATGTCCCTTCCACCAGCTTTGGAAACTTTCTCCCCAATAGCAGTTATCAACTTAAACTTCCTGCCAGATTTATCCCAGGATCGTGCATTTTATTCAAGCATAGATTCCGAAGAATGAAGCAATCTGCGCACCCTTAGAAGAGTGTGCTTTTAAGGAGATCTTCATCCAAAAAACGCACTAAGTGTTGTACATCATATAGTTAATTACCCTCTCAGGGACCCCATCTGCACGTAGCTTTCCTGTTTGATGGTTGTTGAGGGCAAAGCGACTCTCAGTTTTTTGTATTAGACTGATAATCTTACTGGCGTCGATCCCTGCCTTGTGGAGGTTGATTATATCGTCTACACTCAGTGTCTCTCCTTTTTCCAGCCGTTGATAGGTGTGTGGGTACGATTCTCTTAGCTTCTTCTGTTCTTGGTTATCGAGAACTGCTCCAACAATCCCACCTGCAATTGCTCCAGCAGCGCCACCAATTATCGCGCCCTCTGGGCCACCAACTATTCCACCAATGACGGCACCGCCGCCGCCACCAACGAGGGCCCCTGTTCCGGCTTTAGATTCACACCCCAAGAGCAGCATTGTTCCGGCTATCAAAACGAGCATTGAAGATTTTTTTGTCATAATTATCCTCTTTTGAAGTTAACGTACCATACAGTATCACGGATTGTGAAAAACACTTCCGTTTCTATTTAGACGTTTATCAGAAACAGCATTGATTTGAAACAAAATTTTGCCTCAGGCTCAAAATAAAAAACAAGATTGTCGCAAGTGTTGATAAATAGGCATTTAAAAAAACACACTTCTTTTCCCTTACTCCTTCCGAAGAGTGATGATTTTGATGCAAAGGAGAACTTGAATAATTTGAACTAGAGAATTCTGCACCTATTTCGATTCGATAGAGGAGGTAAGCTCTTTTCATCTCGCCGAAACGTTGCATATTCCGACTAAAGGGGTTTTGTTTAAACAGTCTACAACTTCACGTTAGCGAAATATTTCCACTAAACTAACTTTCTTCCCCAATGCAGGGACATATCACACGCCGTTTTATGATGTGCTTATTATAAATTATGCGACAGCTGAGGGACGTAATACAGATTGGATTTCACTTCTGATACCCTTACGCAAATGCCGCGCTCCTTAGTGCTTAATTTCGGCCCCTAAACTAGCCTAACCACTTCTCCCATGTTCTCTAAAGTTTGGTGCCCGAGACATATACTCTCAAAAATCATCAACCCAATCTTTAGAAAATCGAATGTGCTCTCTCAGCTTTATATTGCCGCCCGTTTGATTGGCCGATGAATAATAGTCTTTAAATCTTCGGGAACTGTTTCATGAGGAGAATTCAAATAGATATCGTGATGGACTCCGATGGCAACATAATCGTTTTTCTCGATAAAGGCGCGCAGCTTAGCGAGGGTTATCCCCTCCTCAGAATAAGGTCCCTTATGTAAGATTTGTGCTACAAGGCTTTCTTCTAGTTCTTCAAGCATAATTTTATTCGAGGCCCTATACTATCAGTAGCTCGTTTGAGTAGTACATAATCAACAAATTTTGGTTGCATAACCATTAACTTCCAATGCCAATTTGATTTGCCCTCGGGATCACACTCTGCCCCAATACAATCCCTCTAGGGGCATCGTCGCATAATCAATGGCGAGAGGGTCCTCTTAACTATAGACCGAAGCATATGCTCTAAAGAGAGTATTACTTGTATCGAAGAGTGAAATTCTTTTGAAGAACTAGGGTCCCCTTTGCCGCTACAAGTAATATATTGTGCTTTAGGGATGCGTATTACGGACACTCATTCCGCTGACGTTGTATACAGAGACGAATCTCTCTCTTTTAAATCTAACGTTTGCATAACCACCTCATTAAAAATTTGCACAAACTCCTTAGCTAGACAACATGAATGTTCAACGCAGACATCCACGGAGGGGCCTAGATCAACCTTACGCAAATTCAACCCCAAAAAAGTCGACAACCAACCCTTGCGTAAAATTTGCGGGCGGTTGCATCAAACAAACATTTTCTTGTCAAACAAAAAGTTTTAGTTGGCAACATCGCAGTTTGGTGCTATATAAGTTGTTTGTATTGAATAAACTAAGGGCGCTATGCGCCGATGCTCCGGGCACATGTAGCGCAAAACCGTGTGCCAGACATTAGGCCAATTTATGAAATTGGTTGTTTTGGGGATGAGGTCAACGCACCCACCGCCATATAGAAGAAGGTTTTCACTCTTCTATTATAGCATTTTCTACGGAAGGTATAACTGCTGATCAACCACAATGACATCAGAGGTAATCTGATTGAGCTTTTTAAGCTTTTCCACACTTGTCCCGTGCTCTCTCGCGATCTTTTCTAGGGAATCTCCAGATTTAACTATGTAGGTCTTTTGGCTTTCCGTTTGAGAGAACTCTTCGATACTATCTTTGAGCTTAATAAGTGTGTTGATTTGTTGTGTTTGAAGGGTCACTAATGTCTCGAGCTGTGCAATTTTATCTTTGTATTGCGAGAGAGCAGTAGTCGTTTCATTGGCGTATGAGCTCAGTTGCCTGATATCTGAAATGATATTTTCTTGTCTTTTCGAGAGTTGATCCACCTCTTTTGTGAGCACCTGTACCTCCTGTAGAGGAGAGTCTTCATCTCTCAATTCGTCGAATCGTTGCTTTAAAGCGGAAAGAATTCTCTCCTGTTCTAGGAGTTTTCCCTCAAGGAGGTGGTGTCCAACTTCGTACGTGTTACAATCTTGCCTAATCTCCTCTAGATCTGTACGCATTTTGCGCAGCCCTAGCTCCATTTGATGCTTATCCTCCCTTGAAGAGGATAGGGAAAGGCATCCGGTCAGAAGCGCTAGGGAAACGATAAGAAAATGTTTCATCTAAAATCCTTTTTTTCATAAATCTTAAATTCGACGCGTCGATTTTTTGCCCAAGCTTCTGCTGAGTGTCTCAAATCTTGTGGCATCTCTTTGCCGAAAGAGATCGTGTAAATATGATTTGGGTTACTGCCCCGCTTAACTAGTAGATTGCGTACAGTATTTGCGCGGCGTGTGCCTAGGGCAAGGTTGTAAGCTTCTGACCCCCTCTCATCACAATGCCCAGCAATGAAGATGTAGAGGTTAGTATGTGTTTTCATATGCTCTGCGATATTGTCTACTACTTGATAATACTCTTGCGAGCGCAATACATATTCATCGGTGTTGAAATAGAGCATTTTGAACAGGGAGGCGAGGAGGGCTTGAGGCTTGGTAAACGCGTCGATACCGGGAACGGGACTATCGACGCCCCCAGGGATCATTTTGGGTTGGGGGATGCTTGAATCGACACGATCGATACATTGCGCCCTTAAGTCCTCATCTTGTAGTGCGATATATTCGTCTTCTTGGGGTCCGATAAAATCATCTGTAGATTCGAGCATGCGAGAATCTACGTCCTTTCCCCATAGAAGCTGCCCCTTTCTTTGCAAATAACGCCCCTTTGTTTTAGTGTCCTCCCAGACGACGTTTGAAAATCTCTGGCAGCCTGCCATCAGAAAAATAATGCCAAGAATCATCCAACTGTATCTATTCATGCCATCCTCATATTCAACCTGGTCTCCATGCTGGATAGTGTTTTCTTCCGGGGCCAGAAGTAACCTGGAGCGCCCTCTTTTGCCTGATATCTATCAAAAACAACTCTGAAGAAGAAAATTCCACGCTATTATACACGAGGTGTAAACTGTCAGAAGCCCAACTAGGATTTTCCTTATGGCCTCTCCCCTGAGTTAGTTGAATTTCTTCTTTTAACAAAAAATCATATACCATGATCTGTCTATTTCCGTCGATCATAGCACTGTAGGCTAATTTTGTTCCATCAGGAGACCAACTTGGGCAGATGTTTTGTCGATATTTTGTCGTTAGACATTTCGGCGGCGAATGGCCTTCTCGTCGTACGTCGATCAAAAAAACACGAGGGGTGCCCTCTTTATCAGAAACAAAGGCAATTTGTTTTCCGTCTGGATGAAAGGTGGGTGAGGCTTGTACAGAGTTTGGAAAGGAAAAGAGTTGTATCGGTTTACCAAGGGGGCCGTAACGGGGACTGAGGGGCTGCACAAATAGATCAGCCCTTCCACTAGCATCAGAGATGAATGCGAGCATGTCTCCTCTCGGGGACATCGCTGGAAGCAACTGATTTCCTCTTAACTGGACGAAGGGTTCTCCCCGCCTTCCGTCAAATGAACCCAAATAGATTTTAGATTGCCCGAGTTTATAGTTCACATAGAGCAACCGATTCTTCGTGGCTATACCCCTCATTGGAAAGAAGATGGGGGTAATGCAATAGCTTTGTTCATAAGTGACTTGTCTTTGATTGTACCCATCGCAATCGGATTCCCAAATCTCTGATGTCCACGCTATATCTCCGTCTCCTTTCTTTGAAAATTGAATGGCATATAGGATACGACTACTTGCAATCCCCTCAAGGCCAGTCATGATCTTTGTGAGTTTGTCACTAATCTGGTGGATAACCCTTCTATCCGAACAGATAGTACCCGACAATTTTTGTGTGGGAAGAGTGTATGTTCTAATGGGCGTTTGTGAAGTGATCGAAGTCGCAATCTCATTTCTAATCAGAGAGATATTGACGATAAAATCTGGGGCTCTAGCGGTCCGTTGGACATAGCAAGTCCCATTTTGATTGATATCATTTATCAATACGTTTTGTAATGTTTCAACATGGGAAGGAAGGATGGAAGTACGGTCTGTAGAAAATGGGGAGACATACACCGAAGTGAAAACATGGCGCGTTGGCAATGGAACCACTAGCTCCTCTTCTTCCTTTGAGGCAAAGAGGATAGAAAATAGGAAGAGGAATAGTATGATTCTATTTTTCATTGCAGAAGGTAAGTACAAAGGTGCGTTTTTTTTGTCCCAGTAGTTCTTCAGTGAATGGAGACAACTGGGAAACCATTAACTGTCTTTTTAGGTAACATGCATTTTTCTCACTCTCTGCTTCAAGTATACGCACAGCTCGCACCTGCCCTGTAGCTAAGAGGGTGAGCTCTAACCTTACCATGCCTAGCTCGGGAAGTTCAAGCGCCTCTTTTAATGCAGAGGTGAGGGTGGTAAAATAGTTATCTTCTGCATTTTGTCCTCCCTCCACATGATCAATGTGAAGGGGGTCAATGGATGGGGGTGGGGGCAATGGAGAGGGTTGGATTTTTTCTCTATCCCTCTCGAGCTGTGCTAAAGTCCCTGCTAACTCCTTCAACAATTGGTGTTTTTTCTGTGTAGTGGGTGGTGGTTTTTTTTGCGTAGTGCTTCTAGTCACAGAGGGGTGTTTCCTCTGCATGATTTTCGCGGATTTTTTCGAGGAGGGGACCTTCTTGCGAGGCACCCTACTCTTCTCTTTTTCAACAAAGTTGTTCACACACTCCAATTTTTCGGAAGGGGGTTTGCACACGTAAGTGTTAACGATCAAGGGTTTTTTGAGGCAGAAAGTCTCCCACTGAAAGAGGTCGATAAGAACGAGTCCTAGGTGGCTGAGGAGGACGATAAAAACGGAAATTCTACCAATGAAGCGGTGGTTCATCTCTCACTTTAACTTGACTTGAGGATGACATCTAATGAAGCAAAGCCCGCAGACTCGACAGCATTTTTTACCGATTGATAGGTGGAGAAATAGGCCGAGCCATCATGATAAAGTTGGGGGTGTGTGTTGGGGAACTGTTGATGGGCATCCTGCAGAAAAGAGGGAAGATCTTCTAGGGAAATGGGCGCTCCATTGAGATAGATAGTATTGTCGGAATGAACAAAAATCCTTATCGAACTTTCTCCTTGAAACTGTGGCATGTCAGCTCCCTTTTTCACTGCTGCTGGAGAGAGAGAAATGCGATCAATCTCCACCAAGGGCACTACTAGGATAAACATGATAAGTACAACAAAGACAACATCAATCAAGGGCGTCAAGTTGATAGTCCCTTCGCCAACATAATCGTCATGATGGTGGAAATTGGCTGGAGTTCTCATGAGAGATCTACTTTGCGGTATTGTAGCTCGACTACCGAGAGGAGAAAATGGCTGAAATCGTGCATCTCCATCGCAAAACGGCGGCTGAGGTTTTTAAGGTAATTATAGGCGATAAGTGCAGGAATGGCGATCAATAGTCCCAGCACCGTAGTAGTGAGTGCTGTCGACAACCCTCCCAAGACGACAGAATTAGATGAAGCTAAATGTCCAGACCGCAATTCACTAAAAGTGATCAAAATGCCCCAGACTGTCCCTAAAAGACCAAGAAAGGGAGCGAGCGTTACGGTGGTGGAGAGGATAAAGAGGTTGTTTTCAATTTTTTCCCGTTGTCTAGCAACTACTCTATGAATATGGATGGTAAGGGAGTCCATGTCCGTAGAAGAGAGATAGTTATAATGTTCTTTTCCCTCTGAGGAGAAATAATGGTTTTTGTCGAGCATTTGAATCGTTTTTTCTTTGAGGGACTGATAGAGGGATCCAAAAGGATTGCGCAAATTCACTTTAATGTTGAGAATCTTTTCTCTGTAGGTTTCTACTAGGTTCTGGAACTGTTTGGCGCCTCTTTGTATGTGCCTCATTAACAAAAGTTTATGGATCAAAAACCCCCAACAGCAACACGAAAGCACAAAGAGACAGAGAAAAATGAATTTGCCAAAAAAATCTGCCTGCACATAGGCTTGAACAAACATTTGCGCTCTTCTCTGCCTCCGAATACCCATACGAGAGGTGCTGCCGTCGGCTCCTCCTCTGCGCTGAGATGCCCACCGATACCCTCTCTACTTGAGAAAGTGATAAATCAGAGGGTGCTATTTGTCAAGGAGAGAAGAGGTCAGGCATAGGAGAAGTTGTGTTTGTAGACGCACATGCACACATCACTTGTGACCCCATCTTTGATGGGTTGGAAAGGGTATTGGAGCGCGCTCGTGAAGGGGGAGTGGAGACCATTATCAATGTGTGTACAGATGAGGTGACTCTCGCGAGAGGGCTTGCCCTCTCGCAAACATACGAATGGGTGTATCATATTGGGGCGACTACTCCGCATGACGTGGAAAATGGAGGAGAGGGGCATTTTCCTCTCTTCGAGAGGGCGGCCAGTGAAAAAAAATTGGTGGCTATTGGGGAGACGGGACTGGATTACCACTACCAACATTCTCCTAAAAAAGTACAGCAGGAATTTCTCATCCGCTACTGCTCTTTGGCGCAGCGGTATGCCCTTCCCCTCGTTATACACTGTCGCGGCCACGGTGCGTTCACAGATCTCTTTGCGCTCTTGGGAAAGTCTTTCCCAGATGGCGAGGTGGCTTTGCACTGCTTTACGGGGGGGGTGGATGAGGCAAAAATGGGGGTTGACAGAGGTTGGCTCATCTCCTTTAGTGGGATTATCACCTTCACAAACTCGCATGAATTGCGCCATGTCGCAAAATATGTTCCCCTGGAAAATATTCTCATCGAAACAGACACCCCCTACCTCGCACCACAATCTAAACGGGGAAGATCTAACGAACCTAGCTTCATCCGTGAAGTAGCACAGACCCTCGCAGACGTCAAGAAAATCCCCATCGAGGATGTCGCTACAGCGACGACATCTAATGCCATAAGATTTTTTCGGCTGGGAGAAGGTGCAGGCCCTCGTTGCTAGCGGGGCGACCATATATTTGAAGTGCTTTCCGTGACGCGTTCCGGGGAAGATTTTGCTTCCTAATTTGGGTAGAATGGCATATCTTGTGGAATTATTAGCAATAAATATATCACGTGTCAAGCATGTCATCCGAGATTTGGATCAAACACCTCAAGAAATTAGTTGCACAATCTCTAGATCTGCCTATGTGGGGGAGTATCCCCTCTTTCCCCTGGGAGGAATTTTCACAGCGGCTCTCCTCCTCACTCAATGTCTCAGGATTAACCCTTACCCCTGGGGTGGCAGAATGGAGGGAAGGGGGTTTGGTGTTCGCTGGGTTAGGGGATAATCTTTTACATCTTTCTCTCGAATGTTCTCCCCTGCAGGGAAGCTTTTCTATCGTCTTCCCTTTAGAAGATTTCTTAAAGCTCTCCTCCTGGGTCATCCATCCAGAGGCGGGTAATGAGGGTTTCGCTGACAGCCACTTGCAAAGGGGTTTTTTGCGTTATTTGTGTTTGGAGGCAATGTCGACGTTAAGCTCTATGCAGATTTATTCTGGATTGATTCCTAAGGTGATCGAGATGCCTTTGGTGAGAGAGGATGGGTATTGTGTTGATATTGCACTTGGACAGGGCACAGGGACAATTTATGGGCGCCTTCTCTTTCCTCCCCTTTTTCAGGAAAGCGTCAAGAGGTATTTTGCTCAGGAATGGAACTTCTCCATCCCCTCTCACCTCTATCGAGAACTCTTTGTGACCTTGCGCTTAGTCGTTGGAGGTACGCGATTATCTCAAGCATCATGGAAGGGGCTTAGCAAGGGTGATTTTGTTTTGCTCGATCGATGTTCGTATTATCCCAACTTAAAAAAAGGGACCTTTCAGCTACAGCTCGACCACACTCCTTTATTTCATGTTAAGCTTAAAGAGGAAAACATTAAACTTCTCGACTATGCACACTACTTTGAGGAACATAAGATGAATGATGAAAATTTAGGCAAGCCCTCCACCGAAAATGTTGAAGGCGTGGCCACGGAAAGAGAGGGCGTTGCAGGGGGTTCTCAGGAGCATATGCTTTCCCCTCAGCAAGTGCCGATCTCCCTTACGGTAGAGGTGGCAAAACTTTGCATTAATTTGGACAAGCTTATCCAGCTAAAACCTGGGAATGTACTGGAATTAGGCGTACAGCCAGAGAGGGGTGTCAACCTCGTTGCCAATGGAGCGTATGTGGGCACGGGTGAGCTTGTCCAGGTGGGAGATGTCATTGGGGTTAAAATCATTACGCTCGGCGAATAATAGCCGTGGGAGCTAAGCACGAGTTTCATAAACACTCAACCCTTCCTAATTTGACAGAGGGGGAAGTTCCGATGTCAAAGAAGATGCCGAAGAAGATCGGCCCCTATAAAATCGAAGCACAGCTTAGTCCGGGAGGGATGAGCTTTCTATATCTTGGCCTGCACCCTCAGAAGAATTCTCCTGTCTCTATCAAAGTGCTTTCCCCCCGTTATATCACCCATCCCGAGATGGTATCTCAATTTTTGAAAGAGGCAAAGATTATTGCGCTCACAGACCACCCCAACATCGTCGAGCTTTATGGGCAGGGAACATGGAAAAATGGCCTTTATATCGCCATGGAATTTATCCAGGGGATCTCTCTAAAGCAGTTCATCATACAACAAAATCTCTCGATTCGAAGTTGCCTAAAAATCATCTTGCAGGTATCTCACGCGCTGCTTCACCTGCATACACATGGCGTCATTCACCGCGATCTGAAGCCAGAAAACATCTTGATTACGGAGGAGAGTCATGTAAAGGTGATCGATTTCGGGATTGCTCAAGTTGTGGGTGACCCCCCCCCTTCTCCATCCTTGGAGCGGGGGCAATTCTTAGGTACGCCTAGCTATATGAGCCCACAACAGAGAAGGGACCCATTAAAGGTCACCTGTGCAACGGATATTTATTCTTTGGGCGTAATCACCTTCGAGCTCATCACCGGAAAGCTGAGCTGTGGCAGCATTCAACTCTCCCTTCTTCCCAGAAATTTGCAAAAGATCGTCGGAAAGGCATTGGAGCCGACGTTAGAGGAGCGTTACTCCGATATTGTTGATTTCATTGTCGACATCACGGCCTATCTGCGAGAGGAGCCATTCGACCTAAAATCTAAATCTGGCGGGGAGGTGGGGGAGATTTGCAAACAACTCAGAGAGGCCCACAGAGAACTACTTCCCCCCTCTACTCCCAAATGGGAAGCTTTCGATATTGGGGTGGCTCAGCTCAACCAAAATGACGATTTGGGGCGTTACCACAATTTTTTCCGCTTTGCCAACCGATCTTACCTAATTTGCATGGCTGAGCACGTGGAGTCGAGCATTCAAGGGCTTGTGCATGTGGCGATTTTGAAGGGGATGCTATACACCTTAATACAGGAGCATTTCACCAATGGTTCTTTGCTATTTCGGCCAATCCATTTTGTCAACATGCTCAACAAAATGCTCCTCTTGCTCGACAAAAAGGCATATTTTCTCCTTCAACTCCTTTACCTATCTCCATTACAAAATCGCCTCTCCTTCATCTCTTGTGGATCTAGGTCTATCCTACACCTTCCTGCAGGGACTAAAACTCCAAGATTTCTCTTTAGCAAAAACCCCCTCTTGGGGAAAGACTCCCACCACGCTTTTTATGAAACGACAGAAAATTGGAATGAGGGGGATCTATTGGTCGTTTACCCCACTAGCAGCAAAGGTGTACATCCTAAAGACGAGCAAAATTTTGAAGACAAGTTGAAGTCGATCGTTAATGCACATCTCTCGCTTTCTGCACATTCTCAGGCACACTCTATCCTAAACGCCCTCGCTACTACCCCCTCCACTCTAGTAAAGTCCCCGCCTAATATGCTACTCTCTATTCAGAGGATTATTTAGTTTGTGTATCTCGCATTTCACACTTATTTCTTACATAGAGCGACTTAAACGACACAATTTTACATCAAACTGGTACAGCCTTAAACATGCTCAATATGGGGTGTGTCTTGGTCATGGGCAAGTATTGTGCCGCGACGCCTTGCAGAAAATAGAACCTTTCTTGTATCGTTTCATCTACTGTAGAGTGGGGGGCTTAGCTCAGCTGGTAGAGCGTCTGATTTGCATTCAGAAGGTGAGGAGTTCGACTCTCCTAGCCTCCATTTTCTTCCGTTTTGCGGTTATAGCTCAGCCGGTCAGAGCGCGACACTGATAATGTCGAGGTCCCAAGTTCAAATCTTGGTAACCGCACAGTTCTACCCCTCTACCTTGTTGTCTATGGCTCGCTTTGTGACGATATAACCTTGATTGAGTTCTGCTCGATATACTATGAAGAGGCCGCAGATAACCACTACAGTGGATAAGAAGATTGTCCATGATGGTGGTTCTTTGAGCAGAAGCCAACTATTGAGCGAGGCGAAGAAAGGGCTTAAAAGACCAACGAAAGAAAGGAAAGTTGCCGTATATTTGCGTAACATAAGACCATAGAGGTTATAACAAATAATGTTGGAAACAAGTATCATCAAGGTGATGCCCTCGATGAAATGGAGGAGTGCCCCCTCCTTAATGGGAAGAGGATTCCAGGAGTCGACGAAAAACGAGTGAACCAGTGCCATGCTCCCGCCGAAAACCATGCTATAACCATTTGCGTACATTGGAGAGAGGGTCTGGTTTTTCACAATAATTCGCAAGAGCACCCACCCATAAACTGAAAAGAGGGCGGCCCCCATGATGGCGAGCTCAGGCCAAGAAAAAAAACTAAATGCGTTTAAAAGCTCCTCAGATCCCGTCTGCAGCATTAGGACGGGCACAAATCCACCAAACCCAATCAACAGCCCGATCAACTTTTGTAAATTCATCTTCTCTCCAAAATGAATATAGGAGAAGATGGAGGCAAAAAAGGGGGAGAGGCTGTAGATAAAACAAGTTTTTGCAGCCGAAAGGTGTTGAAGTCCCCAAAACTCTAAAATATTCGTGAGGTAAATGCTAAAGAGTGCCAGAGCAAGTAGTGGGAAAAGCTGTTTTTTATTAATTTTTAGAGCGTTGCGATTTCTGACAAAGAGGTAGGCGAGTAGGATAATCCCTGCCAGAATCATGCGGCTCCCTGTGAGGAAGATGGGAGGGCTGCTTTGAAGAACCATTTTTCCAATGGAGAAAATAGCCGACCAGGCGGCATACATAAGAATGACGAGGGTGAGACTCATGGTGGCAACTTGAACTACGTACTAAGCGGATGGTATCATAGAGTCGGCTTTCGATCAATAACTCCCATAGGGGAGAGGTCATGTACCTGTCCGAAAGGCACAAAGTCTTGTCTTACAAATATTTAACCTGAAAATCTGGGTAGTCTTCAAGAAGAGATTGTTCCCTCCTCTCGATGGAATCGATTCTAATTGGAAGGGAGGCTTCTCTCCTCAGTTGAGACACGAAAGCTTCAACATCTCCTCTAGTAATACAGATCTCTACACACCCATCACTCAAATTACACACATACCCCCTGATGCCGAGACGGTCAGCAACATGCTTCGCCTTAGCGCGGAAGAACACCCCCTGAACGACCCCTTTAATGATCAGGTGGGTTTCAGTTGATGATGACCTACACTCACTCACAGTTCAAGACGCTCACACCCAGCCCTCCCCCGTTACCATAGTATGAACATAAATACGAGCTTTTGAAGCAACTGAAGAACAAAAAACCCAATCAGGGGGCTCAAATCTAACACTCCACCGATAGGGGGAATGAGCCGGCGGAAGATATTTAAGTAGGGATCGGTGTAGTGTACAATAAAATCCATGAATCTTAGACGCTGCAGCCTGGGGAACCAAGATCCAAAAACGCAAATCACAATCATCAACGTGTAGACTGTGAAAACTAAGCGCACCGTATAGATCACATAAATCATGCGCAAGATTCTACTATAAACAGACTAAATTTTCTACGTAAAAGGGGCTATTCAAGAGATCGGAGTTTTTGAAAAATGCCAGTCAAGATGAATCAACAATGGAATGTTACTCAGCGATGTTGCGCAGAACCTCTTGATTTGGAAAACCTTAAGGCAATAGCGACCACTAAGAAGGCTACTTCAAGCGTTACTATAAAGGAAATGCTATGCTCTCGTGAACGTTATAGCGTAAATAAAGTGATCTTTCTTCACCCCCTTCTGAATTATATGATTTTTCAGTAGCAGCTTTTATACATCCACTTTTTCTAAGACATGTTGAGAACCTATATATTAGAAAGATCTTCATAAATCTCTATTCTTTCAGAACTTAGGCTTTCGAGTCTGTTTGAATTGTTAACTTGATTGCTTGCGTGGCGAAGCCATGAGCCCAGTATTTTCCCGCAACCACGTACTCTAACTCTTGTAGCCACTCCATTTGGGGCGCATGAGCTAGCTTAAATTGACTCAATATAAAAGATTTAAGCATGTTAGCAATTAATATCGATGTTGCAGCGGTATGCATTTCTTGAGCACCCCCCATCTGTACCGCGTGGGCACATACGCTTAAATTAGCTCGTAATAAAAGAGTTGGGAGCATTAGGTCATTCAAGGGTGAACTACTAGAAAAGATATACCTTGGAGAGGGGAATGTCATGAGGCTGTGCTGGGATGGGGCTACTTAGATATTGTTCACGAAATCCTACACCATAGAAGGGACAACGCAGCTTGGAGAGGAAGCGGTCATAC
>Ga0209365_1000035_pt1 | contig 42889 bp, 37 predicted proteins | sample WorMetimpBELIZE2_FD_187389 | JGI IMG/M metagenome (GOLD analysis project Ga0209365, IMG submission 187389) | Marine gutless worms symbiont microbial communities from Max Planck institute for Marine Microbiology, Germany - Olavius imperfectus... | ecosystem: Host-associated > Annelida > Digestive...
TATGCTATGTTTGTTCATGCTAGCCTCTGCTGTTTAGTTATTTGACAAACTAATTATGGCTCTGGCTTTGTATTAAGCTAACCCACGAAAAGCGGAGGCTAGCACCGTGTGGGAGTCATTATGTCTATATGCCTAAGAGAGTTATATGAATATTGCTATTTTTGTTGTTTCATTTGTAGTCTATATAGGGATCTGCTTGGCTACCGTAAAACTCCATAAACATGTAGCAGATAATCTTAAACGGGTTAATCGACGTAATTTGCTAAACTTATGCAGCCAATATATTTTGTTTCTGTTGTTTATCGTTACCTACATCCCGTTTAGTATATTCTTCCCTGCGTGGTTAAATGCAAAACTTAGTATTGTGCAAGAGTCCCAAAATGCAACCACTGTTTTCATTTTACTGGGATGTTTAACGCTAGCAATTACTATGTGGCTAGGTTATAAAAAAACTAAGCAGGTTAATTGGTAATCGGCATATAACAAGTCAATTAAATGGACGCAAAACGCTTGGCTTGCGCTCCTTCGTCGCTAATTTTAGCCAAGCATTTATGCCGCTTAAAACGGCGTTTTATTTCAAGGAAGACTAAGTGCAATTTCCAGAGCTAGAAACATCTCGTTTAATTCTTAATAAGTTATCAAAAAGTGACGGACAGGCTTTACTTGATATTTTCACTGATGAAAACGTTGTTAGATATTACGATATCGATGTTTTTAATTCAGAAAAACAATCATTGGAGTTAATTGATTTTTTTTAATCAACGCTTTGCTGACAAAGTAGGTGTTCGTTGGGCTATTCGAGTTAAGAGTTCGGGAAAACTAATTGGTACGTGTGGATTTAACTCAATAAACTTGAAGATGAAAAATGCAGGTATTGGCTATGAGTTAGCCTCAAAGTATTGGGGGCTTGGCTATGCTTCCGAAGCTATTAACACGATTATCCAATTTGCATTCTCTAATGACCAACCTTTAGGCGAACTCTACCGGATCCAAGGTGATATTATGATTGGAAATGCTGCTTCTGAGTCAGTGTTAAAAAAGCTAGGTTTCAAAGAGGAAGGAATTAGGCGTTCAAGTGGTTTCTGGAAAAACGAATTCCATGATTTAAAGTGTTTTGGTTTAATAAAACCTGAATTTAAAGAAATATAACAAGTTAATTAAACTAAAGACTTAAAATAGCCCTTTGAATTACAAACTATAACGGTCTGATTTTGGGCAAAGTGAGTTAAACCTAGCGCTTTAACTCACTGAGATGAAAAGTATAAGACTAACAACATGTCTTACACTATTTAGGCAGGCTTTAATTTTTAAGTTCTATATAGCACTTTAATAACATGCCAACCAAAGCGCGTTTTCACTAAATGTGGCTCTAAGATTTCGCCGCTGAAAGCTACTTTGTCAAACTGTGGCACCATTTGACCGCGTCTGAATTCACCCAAATCGCCGCCTTTTTTACCCGACGGACAGGTTGAATATTTTTTAGCTAACGTCTGAAACTTCGCACCTTTTTTAAGTTGCTTGATGATGTCTTCAGCTTGTTCTTTATGCTTAACAAGGATGTGCAGTGCGTGCGCTGTATTTGCCATGGAAAATCTCGTAAATTAAAACGCGCGTATAATAACATAAAAACGCATAATCACTGATATGTTATCTAGTTAATCAGGCTGGCTTACAGGTAAATAATGAACTCTTTTCACTCCTTTGAGACTGTTAAGTGTTTGAATGTGGGACTTTAATAAGCTTGGCTCTATGTTTTTATCGAACTCAATGATTACACGCCCGAGCTCTGGGTCTACAGCTCTTAAATAGCCACTATTCACTTTTGAAAAATCAGCTAACTCAGCAGACTCAACATATTCTTTTGCTACAGACAAAACGAGTACACCACATTCATACTTTAAACCTTCGTAAACGCACTGATTTCGATCTTGCTTACAAGCACTTATAAAGCTCGTAAACAAAAGGATGTTGAAAATAAAAATACGCTTAAACATTATTGCCCCTAAAAAGCGGGTATTTATTAAAAATACCCGCTATTACTTTACTCTGCTACAGGAACTGTAATTGGTAGAACAACCCTTCTTAGAACAGCACTTTCATCACCTCTAACCCATAAAATAACTTCATAGTTTAGTGGTTCTATTGATGCACTTTTAACGCCTTGCAATGTTACATCAAAAGTTACTGTGTCACCTGGTTTAGCCGCCTGGATGACTTCTGGTGTGATATTAGCTACCCACTCTTCTCCAGAGATATGTTCAATCGAAATATCAATCTCTTTCAGCGCTTCATCTAATGCTTCAGAGATTCTATCTGCGATTTCATTACTGTCTGTTGATAGCATAAATGATACACCGCCCGTTGCGCTTACAACACGGTTGATATCTTCTGTTGTATCACTGTTACTACCACTTTGAAGTCCAAACACCGTGATGCCGTTATCTTGCAGCTCACTAATAACTTGTGTGAAACCTGCACCTGGATAGTCAGTTTCGAGATCAGAATCATGGAAAGCGGCATCGGTCGCAAGTAGCACAACCTTTAATGCCCCTTCACGCCAACCTATACTAGAAGGCGATATTTCACCCGCGTCTGTGTATTGACCGTCGTCGTTGATATCGCGTCCTGCACCTGTTGCTACTTGATAAAGGCCTTCAAGTTGTGACTCTTGATAATCACCGCCATAAAAGGTCTCTAAACTAGTAATACCTGACTTCACATCATCAACATTAGTGGTAACTTCTTGAAGTAAATAAAACGCTTCATCACCACTTCCTGCACTACCATACCCATCAATTGGAAAATCAGAAAATGCCGATACACCAAAGGCTACGTTAATACCCCGACCAGTTAAGTTATCAAGGATTGCATCAGCTTGTGTCTTTAAATTACTAATGTCATCGTCATAGCTACCGCTAACATCAATTAAAAACATAATATCTAATGCATTTACTGTTGTTTCTGGTAAAGAAAACTCAATGGTTTTATTAATTTCAGTGCCTTTGCTCAATGAAGTAGCTGCCATAACCTCAAGATCAGAGTCCACTGTTAATTGTGCTGTTTTAACTGCCGAATTAAGGTTTAGTAGTTTTGTAGGTGATGTAGTGCCTACATCTTTAGACTCATCAGATAAAACAACTGTATTACTTGCAGTTGAAAGTAAAATATCACGAACTTCAGCGGCTTTTAACGATGAGTTGATACCTTTGATCAAACCAGCAGAACCTGTGACTAAAGGCGCAGCATATGATGTCCCGCTTCCAACTTCGCCATTACCCCAACCTAAATCGACACCGGGCGCAGCTATATTTACCACTTCTCCCATACGTGAAAAAGTAGCATCCATATTGCTACTATCAGTCGCAGCAACAATTAGCGCGTTTGTTTTCCACGCATCAGCGCCAATATCATCTTCAGATAGTAATAGTTGGTGATCAGCTTTTTCGCAGTTGTTACCTGCAGAATACACAAGTAACGCATCTTTTGATTTTGCATATTCAACAAGGTTGGTTTGATTTAATCGCCAGCTACGACGGCTTTGTAACCTTACTTCAGTTGGATCTGAGCACTTACTTGTATCACCCCAAGATAAGTTAACAATACTTGCGCCATTATCTATTGTTGCTTTAGCACCAGCAATTAAGTCAGTTACAAATGTTTTCTCGCCAATGCCAAATGGGCAATCAGCCGCACTTAAAATTCCATCACAACGTCTAAAATACACATCGGCATGAATAACATTTGCATACGGGTTAACCCCCGAATAACTTTTACCTTCTGCCATATTGTACGCTGCAACAAAGCTAGTAACCCACAAGCCATGCTCTGAATCAGTATCGTCAGTATCTGTGGTTACATAACTTCCGTCTGCTAATATCTGTAATCGAGATAGTCGTGACTCATCTAAACTAGTTTGTGAATCTGAGATACCTGTATCTACAACTCCCACTTTTACTGATTCTAAACTGTCTTCTTCAATAGCTTGCCATGCTTTATCTGCAGAAATGATACTGTGCCAATAATCACCTGTGTAAGTCGATTCATCTTCAACACTTGCAACCTTCTTAGCCATTGCCAGCTGCATCGATTTATTCGATTTTCGCTTTTTAAATTTGATCGGATTTTCTCGTAGGCTATCTGGCGCTACAATTTCATTTAATCCAGAGTGACGTACCCCTTCAAGGTTTGCTAGATCATTAATCAACACAGACTCTTCAGCTGTATCTCTAACCCTTACTTGCATTAATTTTAATTTTTTGTCGTAGCTGTTTAATGAACCACCCAATGAATCAATTTTATCGAGTACTGCCTGCTGCTCTTCAAGGGTAATATCTTCTTTTAAATGCACTAGTACTTCATTTTGAGCTGCTTCAACGCTTCTTCCATTAACCTCAATAGTTTCTAAGCCTTTAGGTGAACCAAGCGCGTCTGTAGGTACATTGACAACAATTACATCAAGCGTTTGAGTAAATGTTTGACCATCGTTATCAGTAACAAGAAGCTCAAATTGAAGCTCTTCATCAAAGTCTACATCTGGGGCTGTGAACTCAAGGTTAGTGTTTGAATTATCGGCTATTTCTACCTCAACGCCACTTACTTGCGACCATGCATAAGAGATAACTTCACCATTTGGATCAGATGCCTCAAGATTTAAGGTCGACGCTGTATTTTCATTAATTTCTTGGGGATCTTTAGCATCAATTACAGGAGCAATTAATACATTTTTAATAGTCAATGTTGTTGTATGTTTAGCCGAAGCACCTTGGTTATCTGTTGCTGTTAATTCAATTTCAACAGTCGTATCTTCATCAACCTCGGGGGCGGTAATTGAAAAAGTAGCGTCAGTCGTATTAGATAAATCTATTTCTGGGCCTGAGAGTTGTGCCCATTGATAACTACTGATAGTGCCATCGGAGTCCGTTACTTCAGGTTCAAGAGTTAAAGTTGTAAGTTCATCGAAGCTAACTTGACTCTCTGCGCTTATAACAGGTGCAATATTTTGTTTTTTATCATTACTGTCATTATCGCTACCACATGCTGCTAACAATGAAGTAGCAATTAAGGTAAGCGCAAAATTGCGAGGGTGTTTCATTATTTAATCCTTAAATAATTTAATCGTTATTACGAATAAAAGAACACTTTGGGGATATAAGCCTTTCCATGGTTTATTAACTAGAAATGCTAGGAAATATAACAATGGGCTATATATCCAAAACATAAGCACGCTAACATCTTGTCAGTGCGCTCTAGGTGGGAAAGTTTAATACAAAAGAACTGCAATGCAACAATCACAAACAACTTTTTTCATTTAAACACAACAATTTAACAAGCAAAGCTTACTAAAAACCACTAATAGCAATAATACAAAAAGATGGATTTTGCTCATTTTGTCATCAAGCACCTTGCTATATAGCTAGTTAAATCCTGCCGTTATTTATTTGAATGATGATTTATAAAACCATTAATTAAGAAAAATTGCGCAATGTAATACGTTATCATTATTGCGATATCTGCATGCGCTATTTCTAAATAAAAACGATTTAGACCAAGAATAGAGCCTGATATAACAAACACTGCTCCACCTAACACTAAAAAGCCGTTCGATTTATCCGTCATCCAAGTAAGGCTTGCCATTATGGTAAGTACCAACATATAGAAAATTACCGGAATGAGCATGTCATTCAAGTTTGGGTAGAATAAGCAAAAAACGATGATGGCCAAAAATAGATAAAGAAGTAAAACGTCTAATCGCCAGTTTTTAATTGGCAACATGGTAATGATATAAAAAGCGTGGCTAACAAAAAATGCCGCTAAACCGCCTATAAACAGTTGCCCCGTATCAAGGGCTAGCAACACATCACCTAGTGCTGAAAAACTAAGAGCGAATAATAAAGTAATAAAAGTGCGATTTTGTAACTGACTACGCCCTTTTATCACCATCACAATCAACAGGCCGATTGGTAGTGTTTTAAATAGCGCCATAATAGGCTGAGTTAATGATGGTATAAAGAGCAGTAAAGCAATGTAAACCGAGCTTAGGGTTAGAAAGAGAATGTTCATATTCTTATTATTGTTACTTGTTCCCAATAACGAGAATAGCAAGCTTTACTCTAAATGTTTATAAAAAATGCTGCTTTTGTCTTTCGGTCAGTAACTTACACTGTGTCTGTTTGCCAAAAAAACGATAACGATGGCGGCCAACCCAATCATACATACGATCGCGAAAGCCTTTTGGCAGCAGCTTGAACACCTTAGCCGAAGAGAAAGGAAAACCTAGTTGAGTTGCGATAAATAACACAGCATCACTTTGTTTATATAACTGGTTATTATCAATCACTAACATTGAAGAGAGTGGATCGTCAACTTGATGCGCCTTTAGTAAACGTTCACCTTTATCGCTTTGCATGGGGCATAACTTAAAGGTTATTTGCTTATCAAAGCGAACAATAAACTGAACACAAAAATGGCACAGATTGCACTGACCATCAAACAAGATGACTGGGCAGTGAGTTTGCAAGATTAGCCGCTTACCTGCACAACTTGTTTACCGGTAAAGCCACCAGCAAGTTGTTTATTTAATGCAGCTGAAACAGCCTCGGCGGTAAAATCAACAGCATGAATTTGCGGTAATTTGATCTCGCCACGGGCTGCATTATCGAGTAATAAGTTACCCATAAAGCTCAGCTTTTGCTGCGCACATAAGCTATTTGCAAGCCACGCTCCGCCTAACGATACAATGCCGATATTGGGTGCGCGCCTAAACATAAGTTCTTGTTCAAACTTAGGTAACTCATTTAAACAGGCAATTCGGCCACAAAAGCGCATTAGCTCAACGTTACGAATGGTAGTATCGCCACCAATACAATCAAGCACCGCATCAAAGCCTTGCGGACCTAATTCACGGCGAATTTTATCTTCAAGTTTTGGGTCTTTGTAATCAAACACCACATCAGCACCTAATTGCTTAAGTAACTTATGATTGTGTTTACTGGCAGTGGTAAACACGGTGGCACCACGTTGCTTAGCAAATTGAATAGCGAATTGACCAACGCCGCCCGCACCTGCATCAATAAACAGTGAATCCCCTTCGCTTAGCTGCAATTTATCAAGGGCAATTAATGCCGTCATACCTGAACAAGGTAAGGTTGCAGCATCTGCCGGTGATACGTTATCTGGCACAACCGAAACCGCATAGTTTGGTACCGTTGTGTATTCAGATAACACACCTTGGTCGCCAAGGCTGGCGTGCCATACAACACGTGCGCCAACACCTGGGAATACACCTTTACTTGCCTGAACAACCACGCCAACAGCATCATGACCTAGTACATGAGGGTAATGCCATTTACAAAAACCTTGTTTTGCAAAGTTGGCATCACCATGATTTAAGCCCACATATTCAACTTTAACCAAAAGCTCATTGCCTTCAGGGCTCGGTACTGGCACAGAAAGCTCAGATAACGCGATGGCGTCATTCGGCTCAAGCAGTGCAAGCGCGCGCATTGTTGACGGAAGTTCTGTAGTTTGTTGAATATGTGACATTGAATACTCTGGGTTAAAGGTTGTTTAGTTCAAAGCTCCAACGACCATTAAATGCTTGATAAGCACTTACTTTGGCCTGTAATGAAGCAATTGTTGAATCAACAGCGTTCTCTTGCGCTATTAAAACATCCTGTCTCGCATCTAACAACTCTAAGTAAGGAATTTGTCCTTCTTGATACATTGCTTGAGCTTGACCAAATGCTTTATTGGCATAATTAAAACGCTGATCAGCATAACTTAACTGTTGCTGCTGTTTGACTAGCCTTTGTAAAGTAAGTTCACTATCGCTAATGGCTTTTAATACTTTACTTTGATAGTCACTGTAAGCAGCTTCACTTAAAAATTGCTGTGCATCACGCTGAGCTAATAATGCAGGATAGCTGAGTAATGACCATTCAACTTTTGGTGTGACTTGCCATTGTTGCACAGTATCTTCTAAGCCATTGCTGGTTAAGCTCACCACACCTGCAAACCCGGCCAAACTAATATCTGGCAGAAGTGCTTTTGAGGCGGCAACACTTAGCGAATAAGCCTGACTAAACTGATATAAAGCACTGGTGATATCTGGTCTCAGTGCCATTGCTTCACTGGCTTTATTAAACGACACACTAAATTCGTGACTGAGTAACTCAGGCTCTTCTATCAAAGTTATGTCACTTGCAAGTCGCCCTGTTAGAACCGCAAGGGTTGCGAGGTCGCGATATTGCAAGTAACTAAGCTCAGGAATAAGCGCTTGTTGCTGCTTTAACTGCGCTAGAGTGCGGTTAAGATCAAGTTCATTCGCAACCCCCTCCTCTACTCGCGCTTTTAACACATCAATACTTTGCTCGAGCGCCTCGATTTGCATTTCAATAATCGCTTGCTTTTGTACATTACCTTGATAGCTGACATAGCCTTGCACCACGGCAGAAACCACTTCAACCTGTAATGCTCTTAGTTGCTCCGCTTGGTTTAGTGCACCTGCATTAGCAGCATCGACTAACGCTGTAATACGACCAAACAAATCAAGCTGCCAATTTACGTTCACACCTGCGTTTGATTGGCGCGTAATTGCGCCATCTAAGCTGCTGCGCTCTGCGCCCACACTTAGGCTGCCCTGCGGATAATAATCCGCGCGGGCTGCACCTAAACGGGCAATGGCTGCATCAAGCTGAAGTTGACTGGTTTTTAGGTCGTGATTCATTGCTAATGCATCAGTCACTAAATTGTTTAACTGCGCTGAATCTAAACGACGCCACCAGTTATTTTCGCTCGCACCTTCGTTTTGTTCACCAATTTGTGTATCGCTAACAAATTGTGTCAGGCTCACTTGCTGCTCTTGCATATCAACGCTTTGTGCGCAGCCTGCTAGTGCTCCGGCTAACAGCATCGCACTGACTAGTTTGCCGTGTTTAAAGATTCCATGAAGAGGCTTATGCATCGTGTTGCTCCTTCTGCGATTTTTTAGTGACTAACATATAAAACACCGGGGTGAACAATAAGCCAAACACAGTTACACCAATCATGCCTGAGAACACTGCGTTACCCATAGCATGACGCATCTCTGCACCTGCACCTGTGGCTAAAACAAGAGGTACAACGCCTGCCGTAAAGGCAATTGATGTCATTAAAATTGGGCGAAGTCGTAAGCGACACGCTTTAATAATGGCTTCAAGGTGAGACAACCCCGTTTTATGCTGATCTCGTGCAAACTCTACCATCAAGATGGCATTTTTACTTGCCAGTGCAACCAGTACGATTAATGCAATTTGCGTAAAGATGTTGTTGTCATCACCGACAAACCACACACCTAACAGTGCCGAGAAAATCGTCATAGGTACAATCAGAATAATAGCCAGTGGTAATCTTAAGCTCTCGTATTGCGCTGCAAGTACCATAAACACAAGCAATACAACAAGTGGGAAAACATACACCATGGTATTACCCGCTAATATTTGCTGATAAGTTACTTCTGTCCACTCAAACTCAATACCATTTGGTAATGTATCGGCAAGGATTGCTTCAATCGCATGTTGCGCTTGATCAGAGCTATAACCTGGTGCTGGGCTACCATTTAATTCAGCTGTAGGGTAACCATTGTAGTGCATTACACGATCTGGGCCTGTTGTTGGTGTGACAGTTAATACAGAGCCTAATGGCACCATTTCACCCATGCGGTTACGTACTTTAAGATTCAAGATTTGCTCAGGATCTTGGCGGTAATCAGCATCAGCTTGCGCATTAACCTGATAAGTACGACCAAACAAGTTAAAGTCATTCACATACACAGAACCTAAGTACACTTGTAGGGCATTGAATACTTCATCAAGTGGAATACCTTGGATAAGCGCTTGCTCACGGTCAATGTCGATATCCATTTGCGGTACTTGAATTCTAAAGCTTGAATAAAGCCCCATTAACGCTGGGTCTTGCTGCGCTTTCGCAATGGTTGCTTGTAAGCTGTTAAAGAGTGCTTCAAAGCCTTTGTTTGCACGGTCTTCAATTTGCAGTTTAAAGCCGCCCGTTGTACCTAAACCTTGAATTGGCGGTGGCGGGAATACCGCAACAAATGCTTCATCAATACTAGCAAACTTTTGATTTAACTGAGCCGCAATCGCCATTGCCGACATGCTCGGATCTTGACGCTCCTCAAAAGGGGCAAGCGGTGTAAATACAATGCCGCTATTAGGGCTATTAGTGAAACCATTCACCGATAAACCAGGAAACGATACTGTGTTTGCAACACCCGGTACTTGTAATGCAATTTTTTCCATTTCTTGCACGACTTCTTGAGTTCTGTCTAAACTTGCCGCATCGGGTAACTGTGCAACAGCCACTAAATATTGCTTATCTTGCTGTGGGATAAAACCACCTGGTACTGCGTCAAACAATTTTACTGTGCCACCAACAAGTGCAACATAAGCAACTAATACAATCACACTCATACGAATTAGCTTTTGTACCAGCTTTTCGTAGCCATTGGCGCCTTTATCAAATAAGCGGTTAAAAGGTTTAAATAACCAGTTACCAAATACACGGTTTAATAGTTTAGTTAAACGATCTGGTTTTGCATCATGACCTTTTAATAGTAACGCCGATAACGCAGGCGATAGTGTTAACGAGTTAAACGCAGAGATAACCGTTGAAATAGTAATGGTTAAAGCAAATTGCTTATAAAATTGACCAGATAAACCCGTAATAAATGCCGTAGGAATAAATACCGCACACAATACAAGTGCAATGGCGATAATTGGCCCTGTTACTTCAGTCATTGCAACACGGGTTGCTTCAAGTGGTGATAAACCCTGCTCGATATTACGCTCAACGTTCTCAACCACAACAATGGCATCATCAACAACAATACCAATGGCAAGAACCAAACCGAATAGCGATAAGGTATTAATCGAAACCCCCAACCATTGCATAACCGCAAACGTACCAATCAAAGATACCGGTACTGCAATCAGTGGGATTACTGATGCACGCCAAGTTTGTAAGAACACCACAACAACGATTACAACTAATGCAATTGCTTCTAGTAGCGTTTTAATAACAGCATCAATTGAACCGCGTACGAATACAGTTGGGTCATAAACAATGTCGTATTCAACACCTGCCGGAAAGTCTTTTGATAATACTTTCATGGTTTCACGCACTTGATCAGAAAGCTCAATCGCATTTGAACCTGGGCGCTGGAAAATCGGCATTGCAAGTGCAGGTTGACCATCTAACATCGCTCTTAATGCATAGGTGTTTTGGCCTAATTCAAGGCGTGCTACATCACTTAGGCGTGTAAGCTGACCTTGCTCACCTACTTTGATGATCACATTTTCAAATTCTTCTTGTGAGCTTAAGCGCCCTTTTACATTCATCAGAATTTGAAATTGATTACTTTTCGAGGTAGGTTGCGCACCTAAACTACCCGCAGCAACCTGTTGGTTCTGAGCGCGTAATGCATTTACTACGTCCATTGCTGTTAAATCGCGAGCAGAGAGTGCATCAGGGTTAAGCCAAACACGCATTGAATATTGACCCCCACCAAACATTTGCACATCACCCACACCGCCTAAGCGCGCAATCTGGTCTTTGATATACAAATCAGCATAGTTCGCTAAGTAAGTTGTATCATGCGTTTTTTCAGGCGAGTACAAATGCACCACCATGGTTAAATCAGGTGATGATTTTTCGGCTACAACACCTAAACGCTGAACTTCTTGCGGTAAGCGTGGTAGTGCACTATTTACACGATTTTGCACTTGAACTTGTGCACGGTCTAAATCAGTACCTAATGCAAAAGTAACTGTTAAAGTCATGCGGCCATCACTGGTTGCTTGTGAAAACATATACAACATGTTTTCTGTACCATTGATTTCTTGCTCAAGTGGCGTTGCCACTGTTTCGGCAATCACCGTTGGGTTAGCACCCGGGTAATTTGCTGTAACTACAACCGTTGGTGGTACAACCTCAGGGTACTCACTCACTGGCAATTGAAATAGCGAAATTGCCCCTGCAATGAGAAATATAAGCGACAGCATCGCTGCAAAGATGGGTCGCTGGATAAAAAAGTGTGAAAATTTCATTTTGACCTACTGTTTAGCAACCAAATCTGGGTGATTATTTGAAAGAGTAAATGCAATTCCGTCGCTATTGATTGTGACTGTGTTTGGTGAAATTGGCATACCAGGGCCAACACGCGCCGGGCCATTCACAGCAATCACATCGTTTTCGTTTAGTCCTGATGTAATCGCACGTAAACTGCCGTAACGCTCACCCACCGTTACTAGTTTGTATTCAAGAACATTGCCTTCACCCACAGTGAGTACAAAGCGATTCTTTAAATCAGTCCCAATTGCACGCTCAGGCACGATAACTTTTTCACTTACTTTATTGGCAGCAAGCTTAATACGTGCAAATGAGCCCGCACGTAATTGTTGTTCATCGTTTTCGAACACCGCACGCACACGAAGAGTGCCGGTAGTTTCATTAATTTGGTTATCAATGAAGTTGATTTTGCCATTGTAGTTAAAGCTGGTTTGACCCACTTTTTGCATCACAACCGCTTGTTCACTTTGCGCTGTCACATCAGTAAAAGACTGATTCCATGTACGCTCATCAATATCAAAATAAGCATACATTTGCTGGTTTGAAACAATGCTTGTTAACACGCTTTGACCAGCAAGCACGTTATTACCTTTGGTAATATTCGCACGCGATACAACGCCATCAATGGGTGAACGCACTTGAGTAAATTCTAAATCAAGCTCTGCGGCCGTAAGTTCAGCCTGTAGCGCTAGCAATTGCGCTTCGCGTTGTCTTAGCGTTGATTTACGAGACTCCGCTTGCTCCGTTGAAATTGCTTTACGCTCAGTTAAGCGCTCTGCACGTTTTGCTTCACTTTTAGCCTGCTCTAATGCGGCCTTGGCGCTCTCTATCTGCGCTTTTAAGCTATCTACTACTGCTGCAAAAGGGCGTGCATCAAGGGTGAAAAGCAAATCACCTTCTTTAACACTGTCACCTTCTTTAAAGTTAATTTTATCGATCACACCTGAAACACGCGGCATAAGTGCAACCTCTTGCGGTGCCTCTAAACGCGTTGTGTAGGTGTGCCAATTTTGTACTGGCTTTACAAGTACTTGCGCTACATCGATAGGTTGTAATTGTTGCTGTTGCGCTGATTGGCTAGCTTCGCTACCACATCCTGCCAACGTTAAGCTCGCAATGGTCACTGCCACTGCAAGAATAGATTTGTTCATAACGACTCTCCTGTATTTAGATAGGAGACAATGTTACGCAACTAATTAGTGGATAAAAATGATAGATTTTTAAATTCATTAATGCCAGAATTGCACCAATAAAATTTAAGGAACTGCTATGGATACCACCAGCCGCTTATTAATGTTGCTTGAAGTAATTGAACGAGGCTCATTTGCCAAAGCCGCCGAATCTAGAAATATAGATCGCTCAGTTATTTCAAAACAAATTAGCCGCCTCGAAGATGAATTAGGTGTGCGTTTACTAAATCGTACTACACGTTCTTTTTCGTTGACTGCCGCTGGTGCTGAAATGGTAAAAAAAGCAGCTGAACTGAGAGATTTGTTATCAGATACCGTCAGACTTGCTGAAAATTACCACCAAGAACCCCGTGGTACGTTAAAAATTACCTCATCAAGTATTATTGGTAAACGCTATATTCAACCAGTCATTAACGACTTTCAAAAACGCTTTCCGCAAGTTGAGGTGGAGCTACGTTTAGACGACAGGCTGATTGATTTAGTATCAGAAGGCTATGATTTAGCTTTTCGTGTTGGCGAACCAAAAGACTCGTCATTTATTGCCCGTAAAATTGCCCGCAACCGTATGTTGCTGTTGGCTTCACCGGAATTTATTGAAACTTACGGCATGCCAAAACAGGTTGAGGATTTAAAAGAGCTACCTGCTGCGAGCTATTCAAGCCCAAGTAAACGCATTGGCGGTATTCGTTATCGTAATGCCGATGGCGATATTATTGAGCAAAATATTAAAAGCGTCTTTCGTGCGAACGATGCAGAAGTACTTTTAATGAAAGCTATTTCAGGCAATGCGTATGTTTTGGCGCCGGCATTTATTCTTGACGATGAAGTTAAGCGTGGCGATCTGGTGCCCATTTTAACCGATATGGAATTACTCGATTACAGCGCGGTGTATGCAGTTTACCCACACAGAGACTTACCAGTAAGAACGCGTTTATTCTTTGATGCTATGCGTGAATACATAGGCAAAGATATTCCTATTTGGGAGGCAAACATCCCTGATTTCGACACCATGTACAAAAGCTAAATTTATAAACGCTAACTCGCTTTATTATGCTCAATTGACTCTTGGCTCAACTCATAAGCTGTTACAACTTTATTTCGTCCTTGCTGCTTTGCTTGGTATAGCGCATCGTCAGCACGTTTAATAAAGTTTTTCAGGGTTTGATTTGGCATGTAGCAAGCAACACCAATACTAATAGTCAGATTAATTACTTGCTCATCAATATTGTGGATGGTTGTTGCTAAGTGCTCGCGCAGCATATCTGCGAATTCATAAGCACTTCTTGGGTCACTACTGGGTAAGAAGATAGCAAACTCCTCACCGCCAATACGAAATACATAGCCTTTACTAATGCGTTGCCTAAAGAAACTGGTTACTTCAATCAAAATGCGGTCGCCAACATCATGGCCATACTGATCATTAATATTCTTAAAATAATCAAGGTCGAGCATTAAGATAAACAAGCCATTTTTGTTTTTTAATTCAACTTCAAAATAATGAGTCATCGCTAAGCGGTTACCCGCGCCAGTCAAAGGGTCGAGCAAGGCTAAGTTTTCAAGTCGCTGTCCATATTCAGCACGACTATTTTCAAAGGTGTGAGATACTGCCCAAATACAGATATATGCAAATGAAAAATTGAGTAAAAAATTAATGCTGTTTAGAGGCTCTAGACTTGTTTTACTAAATAAAATCAGTGCTTGTAATAGTGCAACCATCAAAGACAACACTTGCCCATATTGCTTACCAAGTAGTAGATAGAACAATACAGGCAATGAACATGTCCAGATAAAAAGTAAACTCTTAATACTGCTTAAGTAAGTACCTAGTGTAATGAGTAAACTTAAAAACAAACACAGAGTAAGTGATTGCCAAAGCTGAGCATTACGTTTTCGGGTATAGAAAAAGATATAAAAACAAAACGAAGCAAAAACGACTTCTAACGCACCTAGAACAACAAAGTCATTTATAAATAGATTAAAAACCGCGAACACGCCCGCTAAAACACCTAGACAAAAGCCCATCCATTTAAGAACGTTATTACGTAAAGCTTGAGTGCCTCTTAGCGCACCAATATCCATTCAGTTTCTCGTTATTATTATAGTGATTAGATTTTAACTCCAAATTAAAAAATTAGGAACAAATTATTAAGCGAACCCTCATTAAACTACATTTATTAACATAAAATCTTGAAAAAATGATACTTTCTAACTTTTGTTTTAAAAACATAAGCTGCTAGCTGCCATCAATTTCATATCACGTGCAAATACACCTAGCCCATTAATCATCAATCAAGTCACTTACCTCTTCGATTAACTCATCAAACTCATCGCGAACGTTACGACGCTGTTTATCGGTTAATGTAGGTTTTAGTTCCACTAACAAATTAACGTAGTTATCGAGATTTTTATCATCGGCTGCAATTAACTCGTCGCTCATAAAAGCTAAGCGATTATTAATGATGACTGCCAACTGGCTATCAAAGTCTGTTGGTTTTTGCTTTTGCATAAATAACGTTTTTACTGCATCTAAACGCCTTTGTTTGTACTGCATCCACATTAAAAATGTACTGACTCGAGAATTTGATGAACTCTCTATGAGTGTTTTTTGCTGCGCAGTGAGTTTGCTACCGAACCACTCTTTATAGTTTTCAAGGTTTTCTTCTAAACGTTCTTTTTTATGTTGCTCAGGCGATTTTTCTTCGTGTTCTTTGTACTCATCATTAATGTTTTCTTGCAGTGCAGCAACAAACTCTACGCGCTGCTTATAAGAAAGTGAATTCGCTAAAGCGATAAGTTCAGGCTCAATTTTATTAATCAATGTTTGCCAGTGCTGCTTCGCTTGTACAAAGTGTGCTTTAAGCTCGTTATGGTCAACTTGCTTATCTAACATGGTCTTTAAATTTTCAAGGTCGCGTTTATATAAGGGGAGTTGTGTTTCTCGATGCCAATCTCGGCTGGTTTTGACAATATGCTCAAATTTATCAGCCTGGTCACTGTTAAGGTCAACATAATCATCAATCCAAAACCCTGATAACCAACCTAAATTATTGTAAGTAAAGCTCGGAGAACACCCTGCTGCTGTAAACAATAAACTAAATACGATTAGATACTTTGATAGCTTTTTCATTGTAGTTTTTTCAAATCCTATTTCAAAACAAAGTAAACTTACCACTAAGAACAAAAATTCAGCAACCAAATTAAATGAAATTAATTATCATTTGAGTATTGACGAACGGTTAAACCTAAGTAATAATCGTTATCAACAACTTGGTTCGCTAGACTATTCTCACAGCAACATCATACTGTTAAAGGTTTTGATGCTGTTTTACCAAGTTAGTTCAAGATGTAACTCTTGATTGTCATCTGTTTCCTCGACCCAAACATAGACATAAAACGTTACACTTTACTTGCTACATTGCTCATATCGGTGACGGTAGATATGACACGAAAAAGCCCGCTAAGGGCTTTTTTTATTTCTTTAATTTTTCTGGAAAATCTGTATCTTAAGCCTACTTGTTAATTGCAAAGCTTGCCGCTGTCTATAAATTGGGCATTTGCAGCTGTTGGGGCTAAACTAAAAGTGATGTTTTGCTCTGAGGCTGTTTGGCAAGGCATTTTATCAATAGCTGAATGCTTTGTTATTGATACCTAACACACATTTGGAGGCAGACTATGATCAAGCCTAATTTTAAATCACTATTGCTCGCTAGCACGTTAATCTTGTCACCTTTAGCAAATGCCAGTCTTGAAGATGCCCAATTAGCGGCAAATGAAGGCCGTTTTGAAGAAGCGCTTCATGAATTTAATTACCTTGCAGACAGAGGTTATGCCCCTGCAATGTATGAGCTTGCTAAAATGTACGAAGGTGGCTTTGGTGTGCAACGAGACTATCGTAAAGCAGCAGAGTTGTACGAAAAAGCAGTAAAGAAAGTGCATGCTGATTCAATGTTCGCATTGGGTGTACTTTATCAAGAAGGTAAAGGTGTCAAACTTGATAAAGAAAAAGCCATTTCATTGTATGAAATGGCGTCACAAAAAAACCATCCAGCGGCACAGTTTAATTTAGGGGTTATGTATGCCAATGGCGAAGGGGTAATTCAAGATTACCGTACCGCGCTTAGTTGGTACCAAAAGGCGGCTGCAAATAACTTTACTCTTGCGCAATTCAACATGGCTTTAATGTATTACGAAGGGTTAGGAGTTCCTAAGAATCTCGAAAAATCATACATTTGGAATACCATTGCTGAATACAACGGCAACATGGATGCAAGCCATAGCCGTAAGCTTGATGAGCGAAGTATGATGCCTGCAGAAATTGAAGCTGCTAAAGAAAAAGCAGATGCCATTTATGCAAAAATACAGGCTGGTTTATACGCACCTGACGGGCGTCTATAAATAAACTTCGTACTTGCGCCTAAGGGCGCAAGTACAGCCATTTTAATAGTTTGATCAGCAATTTATTTTGTTTTAGCAATAAGCTAGTGCGAGGGTTAAACTTACCGGATACCAAGGTATTTCGTGCATGGCTAAAGGTTTTAAAACCTTCAATGCCATGATAGTGCCCCATCCCTGACTCACCAATACCACCAAATGGTAACTGATCTGCTGTTACCTGCATCAATACATCATTAATTGCTAATGTACCGCTTCTGATTGATGTGCTTAATTTACTGATTTTCTCTTTATCGTGCCCCAAAATATACAAAGCAAGAGGTAATGAGTCACCATTGATCGTATCAATCACCTGCTGCAATGACTCATAACCGATAATGGGCAGTAAGGGGCCAAAGATCTCGTCTTGCATGACGCGCATATCATCATTCACTTGCGTTAAAATGTGCAAGCCCATACGGTGTTTTAGTTCATCAACTTGATGACCTTCTATCGGCTCAAATACTTGCGCGCCTTTGTCTTTTGCGTCAACTAAATAAGCAGCTAATCGCTGGTATTGACTCTCGGAGATAATTGAAGTCAGATTTTTACCTTCAACACCTTGTTTAAAATGTTTTCGGTAAATATCACAAAGCTGCATTACCAACTGATGCTCAAGCCGCTTTGGAACAAATACGTAATCAGGAGCAACACAAATTTGCCCTGCATTGTTCAATTTACCAAATAAAATTGTTTTCGCTGCTTCTTTGATATTTGCATCATCAAGAACAATTACTGGCGATTTACCACCTAGCTCTAACGTCACTGGGGTAAGGTTTTTACTAGCACTTTGCATTACTTTACGGCCGACAGCGGTTGAACCAGTAAACAGCATATGAGCAAAAGGAAGTTGGCAAAATTTTGCAGCAAGTTCTGCTTCGCCTTCAATCACGATACAATGCTCTTTCAATTCATCAGCCAAAATCGTTTTTATAACTGCGTTAGTGTGAGGTGTATATTCGCTTAACTTTAGCATTACGCGATTGCCTGCGGCTAATGCGGTTATGGCAGGAACTAACGCAAGTTGAATTGGATAATTCCATGGGGCAATGATGCCTACAACCCCTTTCGGCTGATAACTGATATGTGCAGACGAAGGCCATAAACTAAGTCCAACACCACGAGATTCATTTTTTGCCCACTTTGGCAAACGCTTAATCACATCACTGATTGTTTTAACTGTTGGGAAAATATCGCCTAGTACAGTATCGAAGGCTGTACGGTATCCAAAATCTTTACTTGAAGCATTCACTAAAGCCTGCTCGTTCTCAATAAGCGCAACTTTGACGCGTTTTAGAAGCTTTATTCTAATATCTATTGGTAAGTAAGGTTCAGCTAAAAATGCATCGTTCAGCTGATAATATTGTTCTTGTAATTGTGAATCTAGTTCGACCAAAACGAGTACTCATCAAAAAGGTTTAAACAACTATAACGATGAATAAAATCGAGAGCAAATAAAAACAGCGCCCATAAAGAGCGCTGTGAGTGGTTGGTAAGAGTTGAAACTATTGTTCTGTATTCATTAATTTTTACATTTAAAAAGCAAATACACTCGCTGCTACAGTCATTGTAACTAAGGTGATCATGGCAATAGCTATTAAGTTAAGTGCGAACCCAGAACGGATCATATCGCGCATTTGAATTTGCCCTGATCCAAACACAATCGCGTTTGGTGGTGTCGCGACTGGCATCATAAACGCACAGCTACATGCAATTGCAGCAGGAATGACCCATACAAGCGGTGTACCAAATACTGACTCAGCAACTGGGCCTAATAGTGGTAAGAAACCTGCAGCTGTGGCTGTGTTACTGGTTATTTCTGTTAAGAATGTAATAAGAGCCGTTACCGCTAGAACACTTAAAACTAACGGAATAGCGCTTGCGCCCTCGATCATATGGGCAATATATTCAGCAAGGCCAGACGACTTGATTTGTGCAGCTAGTGTTAAACCGCCACCGAATAGTAGCAACACGCCCCACGGCACTTTAGCTGCACTTTCCCAATCAAGGATTCGCTCACCATCGCCTTTATTTGCTGGTAACACAAATAACATCAATGCTGCAGCAATCGCTATGCCGGTATCAGAAATTTTAAGGCCAGAGAAATCAGCAATCATAGGCCTAAAAATCCAGCATACTGCAGCTAAAGCAAATACAACAGCTACGCCTTTTTCAGCGCGCTGCATAGCTCCTAACTCTTGTAACTGTGACAAGAATAAAGATTTAGTGTCTTTGCTTGCACTTTTTGCACATTGTGTATCTACTTTATAGGCAAACTTAGTTAACCACACCCAGCATAAAATAAGCATAACTGTCGCAAGTGGTACACCTACTTTCATCCACTCAGCAAAGCCAATATCAATCTTGTAGCTATCTGATAGGTATGCAGCCATTAATGCGTTTGGTGGCGTACCGATTAAGGTTGCGATACCACCGATGCTAGCACCATAGGCAATTGATAATAACAATGCTTTACCAAATTGGTCATTATCTGGGTTAGACTGTTTAACTAACATAGTAATCGACATTGCAATCGGTAACATCATCACAGCAGTCGCTGTATTTGACATCCACATTGATAAAAATGCCGTTACTAACATCATGGCTAAAATTTGTAGGCTTGGCTTAGTACCAGCACGAAGCATGGTATTAAGTGCAATACGCTTGTGTAAACCCCAACGCTCCATCGCGATTGAGATCAAAAAGCCGCCTAAGAATAAAAAGATCAAAGGGTGTGCATAAGGTGACGCGACCCCTTTGATTGCTGCAATGCCAGCAAGAGGTGATATAACCAGTGGCAATAAAGACGTAGCAGGAATTGGCACAACTTCGCTTACCCACCAAGAAGCCATCCAAAATGCAAGGCCTGCAGTACGTAATGCAGATACACTCATACCCGCTGGTGGATCAATTAAGCAAGTTAATAACATCACTAATGGGCCTAGCAGTAACATCACTGTGCTCATTAATGGGCGTGGCTGTGAGCCATCTTTTGTTTGATTTACTAATGACATACCGACTCCTTAGAACTTGTATTTAAGGCCAAGTGCAACGCTGTTATCTGATTCAAGTTCTAAATCTAAATCAGTATAGAATAAGTAAGCAGTGGTTTGTTTATCGAACACATAGTCAACACCTGCTGTCCATTGTTTACCTTCTTCAGCATGGCGAATCTTTGAGTCGTCTTTAACGTATTGCAGTTTAGGTACCCATTTATCGATTGCATAGCTTGCGCTAAGTGCATAGCCATTGCCTTCTTTCGTACCGTCGGTCGATTCACTGCGCTGGAATAAACCCGCTAACTGTAGGTTTTCAAGTTTCCATGCGGCAACAACACGGCTTGCCGTCAACTTATTAAGTGCATCAACATGGCTGATAGCGACATAGTAGTCTTTAGATTTTAATGCACGGTCACCATAAATAACCGTTGCCGCAAAACCATCTTCATCGTTGCTGCTGTCATCTTTTGGAGCATAAGTTAGTGCAAGTGATACGCCACCGTATGTTTTTGAGCTGTAGGTAATGGTATCGCCGATACGGTCTTGACCAGGGATCAGCTGTGCAATATCTGCTTGGGTTTCGTTAAAACCGTCTACTTTACCTTCTGAGTATTTAAAACGCGTGTCGTTACGACCGACAACCACTTCACCAAAATCGCCTGCAAGGCCTAAGTAAGTATTACGAGCTGAAAATGGCTCATTTGTATCATCATGCTCAAAGCCTTTTACTTGCACTTCGTATTTAAATACCGCTTTAAGTGACTCAGTTAGTTTGTGACTACCTTTAATACCAATACGAGAAAAAGGTGCTTCGATTTGCGTACCTTCATCAACATAGCGCATAACGCCTGTATCTGTGTTTGCTATTTGAACTTCTGCTTTACCGTATACCGCGTAGTCTGCTGCCATTGCTGAGCCAGCTGTGCTCGCTAAAATCACAGCCGCTGTTACGCGTGTTTTTGTATGAGTGAATATTGTTGTCATTATGCGCCCCTTATTAGGTTCAAATTGTTGTTCCTAACTATTAAGGCAAGTTGGTTGCCAACTTAGTTAATTTTAAAAAAGCTGTTAAATAACAGTAAATTAACTTTATTGACGTAAAAGAGGTTATTTTTTATGGGTGGATATCCACACATTTTTAAAAGTGTGCTGTCACCAGTTCCACCCATCGTGAAGAGTTTAATGTGAGAGAGTTGCTTAGTCTTTGAACATTTCGCGATTAATACCGTACTTGGTCATCTTGTCGTAAAGGGTTTTACGAGCAATTTGTAATGTAGCCATAGTCTCTTTTATGCTGCCGTTATTACGCTCGAGCGCTTCTTCGATAAGTGATTGCTCATAAAAACTAATCTTTTCGGCAAGACTTAAATCCTGAGCAAGTTCATTTTGATTATTTGTGTCGCTGTAAGAAGCAAAAGCCAGATCAGAACCTAGCAATACCGCACGTTCGGCCTGATTTCTAAGCTCTCGCACATTTCCCGGCCAGTCATAAGCAAGGAGTCGTTGTTTAGCTTCACTACTCAATGGCGCAGGCGGCTTATGAAAACGTGTCGCCGCTATCGAGCTGAAGTGTTTAAAAAGCAGTGGAATATCAGCTTTTCTATCGCGTAATGCCGGGATGCTCACTTTCACTAAGTTTAAGCGGTAATATAAATCGGCTCTAAACTCCCCTGCTTCGACTAGTGTCATTAAGTCAACTTTGGTAGCAGCAACTATACGTACATCTAAATCAATGGCGTGGTTGTCGCCTACAGGGGTTACTTTGCGCTCTTCAAGCACCCTCAACAACTTTACTTGTAAACTCGCAGGCGTAGACTCTATTTCATCTAAAAAGACAGTGCCGCCTTTGGCAAATTCAAACTTACCTTGGCGAGATTGTGTCGCCCCTGTGTATGCACCACTGGCTGCACCAAAAAGCTCACTTTCAATAAGTTGCTCAGGTATTGCGCCGCAGTTTATAGCAACAAAATTAGCCGCTGAACGATTACTTTGATCGTGTAAATAGCGAGCAACTAACTCTTTACCCGTGCCTGTTTCACCTTCTATTAGCACATCTGCTGGCGTATCGATTACCGCATTAAGTAAATGCATCATTTGTTGCATTTGTTCGGTTTCACCCAAAATACGCACACCGGGCGCAGAGGTTTTTTCAACAGCAATTTTTAAGGCGCGGTTTTCCATCACTAAAGCACGTTTTTCTGAAGCACGAGCAATACAATCTAATAACTGCTCAGTTAGCGGCTTTTCAAATAGATCATAAGCACCAAGCTGCATGGCTTTAACGGCCACAGATACATCAGCAAAGCCGGTAAGAAAAATAACCGGTAGCTCGCTATCAAAGGCTTTAACTTGCTCTAAAAATGCCAAGCCATCCATTTTTGGCATGTTTATGTCGCTTAGTACAATACCTTCGAAGCGACGACTTAATTTTGAAAGTGCCGCTGTAGGCTCACTAAAACACTGAACTTGATAACCTTCAATCTCAAGGAGCTGCTTCAATGAATCACGGATCACCGCTTCGTCATCGATAACGATTACCTGATCACAGGTCGCTGCAACTTCACTCATGATGTTTCCTTGTTAGTTTGTAAGGTTATAATAAATTGTGCTCCGCCCTTAGGGCGGTTATGGGCCGTTAGGCGGCCATTAAATGAGTCGATTATTTGCCTTGAAATAGACAAGCCCAGGCCTAAACCATTGCTGGTTTTAGTGCTATAAAATGGCTCAAAGATATTACCTAATGCATGTTGATCAATACCCGGGCCAGTATCGAGAATTGATAGCTTTACTCGGTCGTCAAACAGTTCAAGCTCAAAGCTCAGTTCGCGTTTGTCAGATTCACTCATTGCTTGGCTGGCATTAGTGATCACGTTAACCAAGACTTGCTCAAACTTAACGCTGTCGACCCATACTGTTATGTTTGCATCAATATCTGCGGCTTTAACTTCGATATCATCTTGCTTTAACTGTGCGCTTGCAATCATTAAGGCATTTTTTAACATACTCGCTAAGCTTTGCTGTCTCAGTTGAGTTTGTGCCGGTTTACTAAAATGCTTTAGCTGTGCAACAATTTTGTGTACACGCTCTATTAACGACTGCACCAAAACTAAATTTTCGCTGGCTTGCTCAATATTTCCTTTGATAAGTAACCTTTTTGCACTCACTAAGTAGGTATTCATGGCACTTAATGGCTGATTTATTTCATGGTTAATGCCTGCACTTAACTGACCAATAGTTGCAAGTTTAGCTGTTTGGATCAGCGCTTTTTGAGCCTTTTCGAGAGCCTGAGTACGCTCTATAACCTCTTGCTCAAGACTGTGCCTAGAAAACAATAGCTTTTTATAACCAGCAAAACGTACCATTGCCGTATGAATAAGTCCTACCGCAATAGCATAAAACACACTAAACCAAAGAAGCCTAGGGATTTGTGCAAGCTCGACATTCGTCACATCCACCAACACACTCGCTTTGGCGTTAATGATATCAATGCTTTCAACAGCAGTAATAAAGCGCGATTGCTTACCGTTTAATAAAACTTTTTGCAGTAGGGTTTGTTCATTTAGAGGTTTATGGGTATAGGGCAGTAAAGTGGGTTTATGTGACAGATATCGGCGCGATTTAACTAATGCAGCCATTTGTTCATTATCAAGGGGCTTAAGTGACTTTAAACGCCAATCAGCTACATCAGACATAACAATAACGTTGTCTTCAAGAGTAATGTAGAAATGTGAAGTGTCTGATGCATTGAGTAGCTGGCGGTCTTGTTCAAATTTTTTGGCATTAACTTTTAGTGCCACTACCGCAACCACCTCGCCTTGATAAAATAACGGCTCAGAAAAATAAAAGCCTCGCTCACTAGAGCGCATACCCAAAGCAAAATAAGCAACTTTTTCACCTTGTTTAGCTAAATAAAAATACGGCCGAAAAGCAAAATTACTTCCTAAGAAAGTATAGTCAACTTGCCAGTTACTACTTGCTAAAACAGTGCCTGACAAATCCATTACGTAAACATCTGAAGCCCCACTCGCTCGTTGAATATCTTCAAGATAATCATTGACCGCATCTCCACCAGCACCTTTTTCGACAATAAATGATTTTACCAAATCATTGGCACTTACTAAGCTAGGTATGGTTTTAAATCGTGCTAATTCACTTGCGATATAATGGCTTAGCTGAGTAGCTTGTGTTTGACTTTGATGCTGAGCTTGTTCGTAATCATGGCTTCTACCGAGATAAAAAACTAATATTAACAGCATTATTAGCAATACACCTGCTGCAATAAATTTTTTACTTAATGACGACATTCAAACCTTACGAACAGGACAACTAGAAATTGAATTGGTAGTGTAACGATAATTCCTCAGTTGTACCAGCGACTGCGCCATCGTCAATGCGAGGATCAAATGCGTTGTATTTTTTTCCTAACAAATTTTCTGCTTTTAGCATTAGTTGGCTGTTGTTGTTTAACTGCCATTTTAAACTGCCACCCAATAAGCTGTAAGCAGATTGTTTAAAGTGAGCACCTGTCTCTGAGCTTACTTCAACTGTATCGCGCCACAATAAGTTTAAGCTCACCTGCCATGAATCAGATAAGTTATAACTACTGATTATGCTTGCAAAGCGCTTAAAGCTCGCATTGATTGGATCTTCAAAGTATTGCGTATAAGTGCCTGTAATCGAAAAATCTTTACTTGATTGCCAAGTGCTATCAAGCTCGATACCACTGTTTTGGGTGTTGAATGAGTTTGTAAAGGTAAACAATGCATCATCTGATAATGTTGGCTCAATATTTATAAAATCATTAAGTTCATTATAAAAAAGCACTGCATTAGCTTGTAACTCTGAGGTTTTATAATGCCAAACAAGTTCAGTGGTTTTTATCGACTCAGAGCGAAGCGATGGGTTACCTATTGTCACATCATCATTTGAAAAAAGCTCATTGGTAACCGGTGTTCTAAACGATTCACCATATTGCAGCTTAACAGTATGCTCTGAATTTATTTTATAGACACCCGCAAGACGTGGAGAAAGTTTACTGTCGATGTCCTTCACATCGTCATAGCGTGCACCAATAAATAAAGTAAGTGCATCTGAGTATGGTATTTTTAGCTGTCCATAAGCACTCAAGGTTTCGAATGTAAACTTAAGTGACGAAAACTCAGGAAAGTCCATCACAGACACGATCCCTTGCTGTTCAAAGGCAGGGTCGATAATTATTTGCTCTGAATCGAAATCATAATAAGACGTGCGAACTCCTGCTTCAGTTTGCTTAGCCTCTGAGTATTCAATTCCCGCAGCAAGCTGCCATTGGTTATCGAATTGATAACTTAGCTCAGTTTCGAATTTACTGTCAGTTGTTTGCCACGCAGGGCCAACGAGAAAGTCTGGAATATCGTCAAATGTAGCGATTAACCCTGCACTTGAAATATTATGCTTTGTGAATGAGTAACTAGAATCTAGCTTTAACTTATCGTTATTGATCCAGTTGTATTTAATTCCCACAAAGGTGTTATCACTGTTATGTTGGTTTTGCTTAGAATATCCAGCGAGGTTTAAAAATTCATCAAGAGATGTTTCATTGTAACGGGCACGTAATTGCAGTTTTTTATAATCAATACCTGCGTCTAGATAAATTGCCTCAAGTGGATCTTTGACCCCCTGCGGATAACTTTCACCGTCCTTTTGTTCATAAGCGAAATTTGCAAAAATACGTGTATTGTCACTAAATATCCTGTTGAACTGACCTGTTGCACCGTATCGGCCATTGTTACCAACTACAAATTGCAGTGCATTTCGCTCTTTAGACGTAACAATGTTCATAACACCTAAAAATGCATTACTGCCATAAAGTGCTGACCCAGGGCCGCGAATAAACTCTATTTTTTCGATAACTTCCACAGGTATGTAAGGCAAATAAACAGAAGCCTTACCAAATGATGATTCATTTATTCGCTCACCATTTATCATCACTAAAACATTACCGCTATCTAGATAAACGCCCCGAGCATGATCTTTAGGCACCGCCCCTACCCAATCACCTCGAGTTGATTGCATACCAGGCACAAAATTCATCACTTCGTAGGCGTTATCAACTCCTAATGCTTGAATTTGCTTACGACTAAAAACACTTATTGTAGAAGGGACTGATGACAAAGTTTCGTTGGTTTTACTTGCTATATCGACTTGAACATTAAGTAAGTCTTCAAAACTTAAAGAGAATAAGTCTTGCTCTTCAGCCGCGTTTGCAACCACTGGCGAGGTTGAGGCAACTGCAATAGTAAAAAGTGCTGAACATCTGAAAAGATCCACGGTAAGCGATACCTGTACTTATAGCCCGTGTTGCAAAAGCAACACCATGTTTACACTATTAATACAAAAGATTGGTAAGCTTGCAATGTTTTTATAATTTTAGTTTATAAAGTTTTCTTAAATAGCGACAAAAAAACCCATTTTCAACTGTAAATGGGTTTCTAAAAACGTCTGTTTTAATGAGCCGAGCTTAATTAAGCTGTTTCAACATTTCCAGTACGCTTTGCTTTGATGTACTTATATAATCCAATAAGTGACGCCGCTATCCAGAAAATCTCAATAACAAAACTAGCAAGGTTAAAGTTATAACAAAGACTGATCAGTAACAGAATTGCGCCCGTTAAGTTCATCATGTTATACACAAGGCCGGTTGGCGATGCTTTATTCAGTTGTAGTAAAAAGAAAGCACCAACCACTAAGAATGTGCCTGTCATGCCAATAATATCAAATAAAAGTGCTATCACGTGCGTGAGTCCATTTTGTTCATATGTTTATACCCATACAACTGGCCCAATCCATGGGGAGGGTTGTTTTCATTCATTGAAACAGCAAACCGGTCAATAGTATCAGGGAATGAGTGAGAAACGAGGATAAATGTCCGTATTTTAATTCTATTTATGTGTCACCTTACCACCGATTATTTTTAAAGCTGGAGTACCACGGATCATGGTCTGGCGGGCAAATGGGCGTTGGCAGTCAGGGCAAATACCGGTGTCATTGGTAAAATCTTGGCTAATCCGTTCAACAAAACATTTAACCAACGCGCCTTTTCCACCTTTACGGTATTTAAATAACTGCGTTTTACATTGTGAACAAAAAATATCGACCGTTTTAGTTGGCCCTTTTTTATTTGGTTTTGCCATTAATCCATTCATTATTTCAAAAAGTGCATGCTATCACGCTATGACCAGAGACCCAAAACCAAGCCAATTAATGAAAATTGTAAAATAGCATAACCTGAATTTACCAAAAACAGTTTTAACGGCCGCTGCTCGAATATGTAGCCTATGCCTATAGCAAGGCTTACCCAACATAAACCAATTATAAAACCTGTACCAACAGCTACCCCAACAGCAACATTGGGCCCAACAAATAATGAAAAGCTAAATGAGATCAAACAGCATAAAATTAAACTGCTACCAAAAACTTTAAATGGATTAATTTGTTGCAAATCTAACTCAGTTAGACCACAGCTCTCCATCCAAATACGCTTAAATAACCAAGGTGAATACCAGACAATTCCCAATAAGAATGAAGCAAGACCTGCAAAAAAAATTGCGAAAAAGTTAAGTTGATAAAAATGCATACACCAGACTCATACAACGATTAGGTTTAACATGACTTTAGTTAAGGATCAGCGATGCAGCAAATTTAAAACACGTAATTTTGTACCTATTTAGAATTCAATCCTGTACTGATTTACGCCTTCTAATTATTTTACTTACGTTAATAATCACTTTACTGCTTAACTGGTTTTTTCTGTAATTTACGCTGTAATGTTCTTCTGTGCATATTCAGTTGGCGCGCAGTTTCGGAAATATTACCATCGTTACTGTGCAAAACATGTTGGATATGCTCCCACTCAAGGCGCTCTGGCGACATAATTTTGTTTGGCTTTGATTCTTCAAGTGATAGGTTTACCTCGGCGTCTCCCAAGATTGTTTTTAAAAGTGAATTAAAATCGACAGGTTTTGGTAAATAGTCGTCAGCACCTAATCGTATGGCTTCGACTGCACTGGCAATACTGGCAAACCCAGTGAGTAACACAATACGAGCTGAAGGAAATTGTTCTCTTAAGGGTTTAATTAGCGCAAGGCCGTTATCATCCCCGAGTTTTAAATCCACCAGAAAATGGCTCGCCTCAAAAGTGGTTATATGCTGTAAAGCTTGCTCAGCGTTATGAGCAAGTGAACATGTGAAGCCTTGTTTTGTAAAACGCCTTGCCAGTGTGCTGGCAAGATTTTCATCGTCTTCAATAATTAAAAGTTTCATACAATTTTTAAACTAACCATCGCAATTGCACCTTGCTGTGGGTGATTGCTTAGTGTTAATGAGCCATTTAAGCGCTCTAAAGTCACATTCGAAAGCATAACTGCCATCCCCATACCATTGTTACTTGGCATGAGTTGGCCACCTAATGATGCCATTTGTTGTTCGCTAAAACCTTGACCGAAATCACGTAACGACAATGAAACTGTTTGCTGATCTATGTGCCACTTAGCTTCTACGCAGTATTGCTGATTATGGTTATTCGCCGATACGGCGTTTTGCAGCAAGTTTAAAATAGCCGGTAACAGCATGGCATCACTTAAAATCGAACAATCAGGGGCGTTATTTAGCCACTGTAAGTTTTGCTCTGGAAAATGCAGTGTCATCGCATCTTGAATGGTGCTTTGTAGTGTTTCAGCGCTGATCACTTGCCGTGTTTGACCGGTCCTTAAGGCATTTGAAAGCGACCTAAAATGAGCAAGCTGTTCTTTACACTGGGCTAATGGCTTAGCCATTTCTTGTACAATGGGGTCATCAGCTTGTTGTTCTTTCAGTTCTTCAAATAACAGCTGTAAGTTTGCGATAGGCGTTGCAAGTTGGTGCGTTACTTGTGCAGCAGCGCCATCAAGCGTTAATAATTGCTCATGCCTTAATTGTTGCTCACGAGTTCGTGCAATGGTGGCTTCTCTTGCTCTCAATGTACTGTTTAATGTACCAATAACAAAAGCAATAACAATGGCGCTAATAACAAAGTTAATCCACATACCAATAAAATGATGCGTCATCTGCATTTGGTGCATGGTGTGCTCAGGCATATTTATCAGTAAAAAGCTATAAGCGGCGATTGCCAGCACTGCGGTATAAGCAAGCCCTTTCGCATTAACAGAGACCGCAGCGATCATTATCGGTAACAGTAATAACGACACAAATGCATTGGTAGCCCCGCCACTTAATGACAGCAAAATCGTTAAAAACAGTAAATCGGCTGTCAGCTGCATCAGTACAGCGGCTGGTCTGGCTTTGGTTACTTTTCTATAAGCGAATATACTTAGCAGCTGAAAGATTGCTTCAACACAAATAACAGCAAGTAAAGGCAGTAAGGGGATTTGGTATTCAAATAGAAAGTACACCGCAATAACAGCAACAAATTGTACGGCGATTGCGGCGCTTCTTAAAATTAGTAGGCGACTAATCGCCGGATCGGTTTGCATAACGGACTCTTTAAAACTTAATCATCGTCCATTGAAATTGTAAAAACAGCACAAGGCGTTCCTTGATGAAACACTATTTGCCATTGTTTACCATTAAAACGCCACAGTGACATACGAATGGAGTAATTAAACTCTGACCGCGCAGAACGTCTAAAGGCTGCTTGATAGCTCAGCTGTGCAATATCATCACTGAGCATTCGACCTTTAAAGTGTTGATTATAAAACTGCGGTACTACCTCAGTTGGCAGACGGGTTAACACTTGGAACTTATTAAAAGACGTACCATCAGCAGCTATTTCAATAAAATCATCATCAAGTAATGCATCAAGCGCTTCAGCAGATTGCCGAACTTCTGGCTCAAGTAGCTGCCGCTCAGCATCAATTAAATGATTAAATAACGTCTCTTTAATTTTACCGCCCATAGTAACCCTTACTGTTTGAGCACTTTACCGCCCTTCATAACAAACTGAACCTGACTAAGTTCATTAATGTTATCAAGCACATTCATATTAACGCTGATAATATCTGCTTGTTTACCAACACTCAAGTCACCGAGGTTATCACTTTGACCTAATAGTTTAGCAGCTTCAACGGTGGCTGATTTAATTGCTTGTTTTGGTGTCATGCCATATTTAACTAATAACTCGAACTCTTTAGCATTATCACCATGCTTAGATACGCCTGAATCTGTACCAAAGGCTATTTTAACCTTGTTTTTTAATGCTAATTTAAACGACTCTTCCATTTTTGGCGCCACAAATTCAACCTTCTCAGCAATAGCTTTTGGCATATTAGGGTTATTTAGCACTTCTTCTTTTACTGTCGCGCCAGCGAGTAAGGTTGGAACTAAATACGCGTCTTGCTTTTTAAATAATTTAACTGTGTCTTTATCTAAAAAAGAGCCATGTTCGATTGAATCAACACCCGCTCTGAGAGCTGCTTTTATACCTTCTGTGCCATGAGCATGAGCGGTGACTTTTCGGCCTAAATGATGAGCAGTGTTAACAATGGCACTGAGCTCTTCATCAGTAAATTGCTGATTAACCCCGGCCGCTGTATTACTTAAAACACCCCCTGTTGCCGTAATTTTGATCACATCGGCACCACTTTTAATTACATCGCGTACCGCACGAGTACAATCGTCAGCACCATCACACACACCTAAGCCCCCACCCTCTGTCGCTTTGGTAATATCACGGCGATAGCCATGCATGTCAGCGTGGCCGCCGGTCGGTGTGATCATATCACCTGCTGCAAAAATGCGCGGGCCAACAATGTCGCCACGCTCAACCGCTCGTTTTAATGGGAAGATAACTTGATAGCTGCTACCTAGGTCGCGCACAGAGGTAAAACCCGCATTAACCGTGCGTTTTAAGTATTTTAAAGAACGTAGTGCATAATCTGCTTCGTATTCAGTGACCCATTGATGTGGGTTACGCGTTGCATCTCGCTCAAAGGTAACATGAACGTGCATATCAATTAGACCCGGCAAGACCATCTGATTTTTTAAATCAAAAACATCTGCATCACTGAGGCCTAACTGCTGTGTTGTTAAGTAGCCTGCTTTTATTGCAGCAATTTTATTACCTTCAATAACCAGCGTTTGCTGCTCTTTAACACTCTGTTCAGTGCCAACAAGTACCTTTCCTGCATGAATAAGGGTGGTTTGTGCATTAACCACAAACGTAGATAACAAAGATAGTACCGATAATGTGCTTATTTTTAGATTTATTTTTTTCATAATCGCCTCTTTTTTATACTAGGTTTAACTTAAATACTGAGTAAATGCCATTATTTACGACATAGCGCGGCAATGAACTAGTGTTAACAAGTGAATTTTGATATAACTTCGGGAAAATTTAACAAGTCTGACCACATAAAGAGAACACATTATGTCTTATGCCCAAATTACTGGCTGGGGTAAATGTATACCACCAGCAAGCATCAGCAATGATGAAATTAGCAATATTGTTGATACCAATGACGAATGGATCACAACACGTACAGGCATCAAATCTCGCCGTGTCAGCCATGTTTCTACTGCCGATTTAGCGACCGTTGCCGCAAAGCAAGCGCTTGCTTGTGCTGGTGTTGATGGTAAAGACATTGATCTTGTACTTCTTGCGACTTGTACACCATCAACCATGGTGGCAAATACGGCCTCTTTAGTGCAAAAAAACATTGGCGCGATTGGCGCTGCAGCAATGGACACAAACGCTGCATGTTCAGGCTTTTTATATGCATTACAAGCAGCAACGGCACAAATTCGTGCAGGTATGATCAAAAAAGCAGTCGTTATTGCCGCTGAACGTATGACGTGGTACATCAACTGGGCTCGTCGCGACAGTGCTGTATTATTCGGTGATGGTGCTGGTGCCGTGGTATTAGAAGCCTCAGACACACCATCAGGTTTACTTGCCACTAAAACAGGTTGCGACAGTGAAGATCGCGACATTCTGCATATCGAAAACTTCGGTAGCGATTTAAATAAGTACGAGCCAATTGGCCCTTCTAACTTATTATTCGAAGGTCGCGAAATCTTCAAACGTGCTGTTAAAGGGATGAGCGAAGCTTGTGACGACGTGCTGAACCAGGCGCAGTTAGAGCTTGATGACATTGACGTATTAGTTCCTCACCAAGCCAATTTACGTATTATCCAAGCTATTCAGCAACGTTTGAAAGTAGCTGACGAAAAAGTCATGGTGAACATTGCCGATTACGGTAATACGTCTGCTGCAACAATTGCGATTGCCATTTGTGAAGCGGTTGAGCAAGGCCTTATCAAACCTAACTCAAACATTATGTCAGCAGCCTTTGGTGCTGGTTTAACTTGGGCGGCGAGTTACATTAAATGGGGCGAGCGTGTAACACCTATCGCGGTTTCTGATGCAGCTCTACCTGAGTGTGATAAAACAGGTCTTGAACTGGTTGCACCGGCTGTTGCAGCATGTAAAGCGGCAGAGTAATACCCCTATCATTTATAGAGAAGCGCGGCTTAGTCCGCGTTTTTTTATGGGCATAAAAGGATTAATTTATGGATCTATTAGGCATACATCATGCTGCAATCATCTGTAGCAACTATGAAAAATCAAAGCATTTTTATAATGAAATATTAAAGCTACCAATCATTCACGAACAATACCGCGCTGAACGTGACTCGTATAAATTAGATTTAGCACTTCCTGATGGCAGCCAAATAGAGCTTTTTTCGTTTCCTGGAGCGCCACCGAGACCAAGCTATCCAGAAGCACAAGGGCTACGCCATTTGGCGTTTAAAGTCGCCGATATTGCAAAATCTAAGCATTATTTAGAACAACAAGGCATTTCGGTTGAAGAAATAAGAGTGGATGAAATCACCGGGAAGCAATTTACGTTTTTTGCCGATCCCGATGATTTACCGTTAGAGCTTTACCAGCTTTAACTTATTGGAAGCGATCTTGTAGGTAGTTGAACACAGCACGAATACCCAGTGCCTCACCGCCTGCAGGACGACCCGGTAATGCACGTAAGTTCCAGGCCATCACATCAAAGTGCACCCATGGCGTACTTGGCTCGACGAACTCTTTTAAGTAAAGTGCCGCGGTGATCGCACCACCAAATGGAGTGGAAGCACAATTAGCAATATCTGCTACGTCACTTTTTAATAATGCTTTGTATTGATCAAATAACGGCAGTTGCCATACAGGATCATGACAGCTTTCACCTGCATCCATCAGTTTATTAGCCACTTCACGGTTATTTGCGAAAAAGCCAGGTAATTCTGTACCGAGCGCAACACGACAAGCACCAGTTAAGGTTGCAAAGTCAACGATAAGATCGGGGTTATCATTTTGCGCTTCAGCAAGTGCATCACACAGCACTAAACGGCCCTCAGCGTCCGTGTTATCAATTTCTACTGTGATCCCTTTACGTGTTTTGATCACATCACCCGGTCTAAATGCATTTCGAGAAACCGCATTTTCAACCGCAGGTACCAGAACACGTAAGCGAATTGGTAAGTTGGCAGCCATAATTAACTGCGCAAGGCCAATAACATGTGCCGCACCGCCCATGTCTTTTTTCATGTTGCGCATACCAGAGCTTGGTTTCAAATCTAAACCGCCAGAATCAAAACACACGCCTTTACCGACTAAGGTAATTTGCGGTGCATCTTTTGCGCCCCAACGTAGATCAAGTAAGCGAGGTTTATTCTCAGACGCACGACCAACCATATGAATCGTTGGGTAGTTTTGCTCTAATAATTCATCACCCACCCACTCACTGAACTCACCATCAAAGGTATCAGCTAAATCAGCCATTACTTGTGATAAATGCTGCGGCATCATATCCGCAGCAGGCGTATTCACTAAATCACGCACTAAATTAATTGCACTTGCATACTGAGATAAACGCTTTACTAACGATTCGTCTTTAATTGCAAGGGTAGCGCGTGGCGAAGGTTTTTCTTTATATTCACTAAACTCGTAACCGCCTAACACAAAGCCCAGTGTTACTTGCTCTACAAACTTTTCATCACCTTGTATTTGGTAACAACCTGCTGGCAGTTTTGTTGACAAGTCACCTGCTAACCAAAAGTCTTGTAAATCATTTACCAGACAATAAACATGCTCAAGTGAGCCGGTTTCATTATTAGCAACTAAGGCCATGCCTTTGTTTTTAAAATCACAATTTGTTAGCCAATTTTGTAAGGCTTGCGGCTGCTCGGTTAACCACGTTGATAGGTCAGCTTTAGCAATAAATGACAGGGGAATTCCCGAAGAAGAATGGCGAATTAATGAACTCATTAAACGACTCGATATAAAGAAAAGGTATTTAAGCATACCAATATCTTGATACAAAAGGTATAGGCAAAATCAGATAAAAAACCTAATCAGTCTTTGTTTTGTTTCTCTTTTTCTTCTTTTGCTACTTGTTGATCTAGCTCTTTAATTGACTTATTAATATTGAATGAACTAGGTAGCACATCGACACCCACCCATTGCCCCAGCTTTACAACCAAAGGAATAGTAATAGGTGCAAAGGGTAAAACTGCAAACACACCTAAACCAAGCCCTTTTAAGATATCTAAAAACTGCTCATTAGCAGTATGTAACTCTTCTTTAGTAGCTTGGCCTTGGGTGTATCGTCTATAGATATGAAGCATTTCTTTTGTTTCTTGCTTTTCTTGGGCAAGTGCGATTTTGAGTGCTACCATAGCGCGCTTAAAACGTAATGTTTGACGCTTTTTGGTAATTTTAGCCACTCGAAATGGGGCTCGATGAATAACTTTATATAATCGCATTTAGTTATTTTCACACAGCATGCGACGTTCACAAAGCATAATTTACTTATATTAGATTTTACTTTATCCTTAATACTCTATTCGTAACTATTTTTCAGTATTAAAAATGAACCAACCTAAACAACAAGCTGAGCCAAAACCCAAAAAACCAGCTTCAGATGAGTGTTGTGGAGGTGGTAGCTGTTGCCCATGTGTATGGGATGAATACCGAGAAAAACTGCAACAATGGCGGTTAAGCAATAATCCACAACAAGCTTAATAGACCGTTCCAAATCAAAAACCGCTCAAAAACCATCCAAAAAAGCCTTCTATCTAATTATTTTTGCATAATCTATATATTTTCTTACGCTGAAATCCAATATCGAGAATAAATTATCCCCTTTACTTTCAATAAGATAATCCACAAAAGAACGACAAAAAACAAAGAAACACCCACAAAACAACATAAAATTAACAATTTGCAAAAATTATTTACAGGATGTATAAGAGATTTACACCAGGTTCTAATACTTTATTTGGTGACATAATCATAACTATTCTAACTGGGGAAGTCGGAATGAAATTCAAAAATAATGCGCTACAACAAGCAATTAAATTTGCTTTAGCGACAACAACAGCAGGCCTGTTTGTGTCGGGTTCGGTTGTTGCTGCAGAGCAAGCAGCTGAAGAGACGAAAGTTAACAAAAATGTAGAGAAAATTGCCGTGGTGGGTACTCGTTCAGCACCACGTTCAATCGGTGATTCACCAGTACCCATTGATATCATTGGTGGTGAAGAGCTAGATAAAGGTGGTAACACCGATATGCTTGAGCTTTTAAAAGGCTCCGTTCCTTCTTTTAACGTTCACCAAAACCCAATTAGTGATGCTGCGTCACTTGTTCGCCCAGCTAACTTACGTGGCCTTCCTTCTGACAGTACTTTAGTACTTGTTAATGGTAAACGCCGTCACCGTGCATCTGTTATCGCTTTCTTAGGCGGTGGTATTAATGATGGTGCTCAAGGTGCCGATATCTCTGTTATTCCAAGTATTGCCTTAAAGCAAGTAGAAGTACTTCGTGATGGTGCTGCTGCACAGTATGGTTCTGATGCAATCGCGGGTGTAATGAACTTTGTATTAAAAGATGCCTCTGAAGGCGGCTCATTCGAAATACGTCAAGGTGAATACTACGAAGGCGATGGCGATACAACGCAAATTTCTGGTAACGTGGGTCTACCGTTTACCGATAGTGGTTTTGCTAACTTAAGCTTCCAATATAAAACAGCTGATGCGACTAGCCGCTCAGTACAACGCCCTGATGCAGCCGCACTAGATGCCGCAGGTGTGCCTGAAGTATCTTCGTTAGCACAAGTTTGGGGTGCGCCAGAAGTTGATGATGATATTACTATCTTTGGTAACATCGGTCTTGAGTTAAGTAATTCATCTGAATTCTACATGTTTGGTAACTACTCTGAGCGTGATGTACGTGGTGGTTTCTACTATCGTAACCCACACACTCGCCCAGGTGTTTACTCAAATGACGGCGGTGAAACACTGCTTGTTGGTGATTTAACTGGCGATATGAGCGGTAACTGTCCTACCGATATCATGATTGATGATAACGTTTTAGATAACCAAAGATACATCGATGAAGTTGCTAACAACCCAGACTGTTTTGCGTTTAACGAAATGCTTCCGGGCGGTTTTACACCTAACTTCGGTGGTAACATCACAGATACTGCATTAACAATTGGTACTAAAGGTGAAATCACATCTGGTTTCCTTGAAGGTGCATACTATGACTTAAGCGGTACAGTTGGTTACAACGAATCACGCTACTTCATCTATGACACAATCAATGCGTCATTAGGTCCAGAAAGCCCGCGCGATTTCAGCCCAGGTAAATACTCACAGTTAGAGAAAAACTTTAATGCTGATTTATCAAAAGGTTTTGACTTTGGTTTAGCTTACGATGTAAACGTTGCCGGTGGTCTAGAATGGCACGAAGAAACATTCACAGTTGTTTCTGGTGACGAAGCGTCTTTCACAGCTGGCCCACTAACAGAACAAGGTTTTGGTATCGGTTCAAATGGTTTCCCTGGTTTCAAACCATCTGATGCGGGCGAGTATACACGTCGTAACTATGCTGCATACGTTGATGTTGAAGCACCATTCACAGAAGACTTCTTAATGGGCTTAGCACTACGTTATGAAGATTATGATTCATTTGGTTCAACAACTAACTACAAGTTAACGGGTCAATACCACGTAACTGAAGACTTGAACATTCGTGGTTCAATCAGTACTGGTTTCCGTGCACCAACAGTTGGTCAAGCAAACGTAAGTAACGTTCAAACTAACCTAAGCAGCGGTGTACTTGTTGACTCGGCACTTTTACCACCAACAAACCCAATTGCAGTGCAATTAGGTGGTACAGAGCTACAACCTGAAGAGTCTCAAAGCTACACGTTTGGTGCAGTATGGACACTTGGCGACTTATTCTTCACAGTTGACTACTACAACATCCAAGTAGATGACCGTATCAGTCAATCAGATAAAATTGAATTAAGTCAAGCAGATAAAGACACACTTGAAGCAGCAGGCGTGCCAAACGTACAAAACTTAGCGCAAGTAAGCTTCTTCACCAATGACTTTGATACAACAACGCAAGGTATTGATGCAGTAGCTAACTACTCAACTGATTTGTTAGGCGGTAGCTCAACATTCAGCTTAGCGTACAACTGGAACGACACTGAAGTAACTAAGTCAACAGACATTACTGGTGAATTTAAAGTAAGCCGTTTAGAAAATGACTTACCAAACCACCGTGCAACACTTAGCTGGGCACAACAATGGGAGAGCTTCTCTGCATTTACACGTGTTAACTACTATGGCGAATACCAAGGTGTTCACGTAGATTACGATGCAACAGCGAAAACAGCTGATGCTGCAATAACGATTGATGCAGAAGTAACTTACTTCCTAACTGAAGAGCTTAGCTTCTCTGTTGGTGCGACAAACTTATTCGACCAAGAAGCAGAGAAACTTGATTTCTTCGATAGTACTGGCATCCCTAATAATAACTGGGGTGGTAAATACTACGAAACGTCGCCATATGGTATCAACGGCGGCTTCTATTACGTGAAAGCTACGTATACTTTCTAAATAGAACAGCTTTCTAGGTTGAGCAATCAACCTAGAAAGTCGATACCCCGGATTTTTTCTGGATATTTATAGTTAACCAAGGCGAAAGACATTTCGCCTTTTTCGTTTTATAGTAAATAAAAATAACAAATAACCCGCCATTCCTATGCTGTTAGAAAAAGCGAATCAACTACTGAATGAAAACAAGCTTAAAGAGGCCGAATTTCATTTTAAAACCATTCTCGATTCAGATCCTGAAAATGGCGAAGCGTTATTTGGATTGGGCCGCATTGCACTGCGTTTAGAACGTTATGATGCAGCGGTTTACCTTCTACAAAGAGCCTGTGAACGACTACCGCACATGCTTGAACCACTCCATGCCCTTGCCGATGCTTTTAATGGCGTGCATTCACCGCAAGATGCCTTAACTGTACTCGAATATGCTAAATCAATTGCCAGCCATAACCCTGAGCCACATTACTACCTTGCCCAGCATTATTTAACTTATGGTGAGTTAGACAAAGCGTACAGTATTTTAAAGCATGCACTCGGTATGGGAAATTACCCAGTGACGGCGTACATTTTATTTGAAATAGTGCAGTTTGGGCGCTTTAACAACGAACAAAATTACATAAATGAGCTACACCAGTTTTTAACTTTGACCAATAACCTGCGCTTAAAAATGGTGTGTTATTATGCCCTTGGTAAAAGCTATGATCAGTTAAATGATACAGAACAAGCTTTTAACTACTTCAGCCTAGCTAATAAGCTACAAACAAAACTCACGCAGTTTAAAACCCGTGACTTAGTGCCTTTTTATCAGCGCATCATAGAGCAAAATACAGCTGAGCTAATTGATGCCAGAGACAAAACATTTACAGGCACAATTACCCCCATTTTTATAATTGGCATGCCAAGAAGTGGCTCAACGCTGGTAGAGCAAATGCTGGCAAGCCACAATGACTTTGCCAGCCTTGGCGAAGATGCCAGTATCAGTAATCAGGTTGTTGCATACCTTGAACAACAAACGCAACTCCCCTACCCAGATTGCCTAGCAGAGCTAAACCAAGGGCTAATTAACAATGCCCGCAATATTTATATTGAACGAATAAAACAAGCGCCAGTTGTGCGCCCTTTTATGATCAACAAGCTACCTGCTAACTATCAGTCACTTGGATTGATTTACTTACTCTTTCCTAACGCCAAGTTTATTAATATGCAGCGCGAGTATGATGCAATTGCGTGGTCGGTGTTTAGCAACTATTTTGCTGAAAACGAACCTTATTTTTGTTCACTCCCAGAGTTTAAACAGTACTTTGATTTGTATCAGCAATTAATGGAACATTGGCAAAATGTGATGCCAGAAGCGGTTTTTTATTTAAGCTATGAAGCACTTATCAGTGACAGCGAACAAACACTAACAGCCCTGTGTAAGTTCTTAAACATCGAGTACAGCACACAGTTCTTAGATTTTTATAAGTCAAAAAAACCGGTGGCAACGCTCAGCAAAACGGCTGTAAGACAGCCGTTAACTGATAAAGCATTAGAAAAATACAAACGCTACGAGAGCGCAATGCACACGCTTATGCGTGAGTCTCAAACCAGTTCAACAAGTCAACAAACTGATCAAAACGCGCCTGTGGGTGAGTAAGCATATTAATGTGATCATAATCGACCTTATGGCCAAACTTACGGCCATAAATGGTCATCCTTTGCTTACCGATGCCCGACTCTTCCATAAATTTTTCAATATCAATCGGCTGGCATAGAGCTTTATCTTTAACACCCGCCACATGCATAATGGGCGGCAGTGCCTTATCAGCTAATGCGTTGGCGTAATCAAAGCCATCGTCAGTATCGACCCAAGGTTTACGCTTAGCCCACTGCATACTTTGATAATGTGACTTACGGGTTTCATCATCACTGCCCCATTTCAGCTTTTTAGCCGGCACAAAGCCATGCTTACGGGCAACTAAGGGCGCCAACCCATACCAAATTAAATTACCTTGAATATACTTGCTTGGGTGATGGTTATACAAAGACCGTTTAGAACCAAAATAGCCGCAGGCTTTCACATCATCAATCAACTCAGGAAAACGGGCAAACACACTGTTCATTAACACCCCACCCCATGAGTGCGCCACCCAATAACGAGCAGGCTCGCCTTCAAGCTGTTTAATTTTATCTAGAAATGCGGGGATATCTTCTAAAATAGCCTCGGTTTGACCATACTTTGCATGCTTTGAAATCGCAGGTTTACTCTCACCACGACCACGCAAATCAGCCACATAGCAAACATAGCCATGCTCAGCTAAAAATGGTGCTAAACCTTTATTGCTGTGGGTGTAAAAGATTTTGCCATTTTCAACGGCACCATGCATAAAAAACACCGCAGGGCCTTTCGCATCAGTCTTACTGATACGGCGTAAATGTAAAGTTTGGCTTTCGGCGAGTTTAATAAACACCGATTCTTGTTTAATCGTCACGTTTGACCTTTTTATTTTTATAGACTCATCGTACCAGTATTAAGTTACGCCAGTCTATTCAGCAAAGCAAGTTTTGGCGTGGCGATTGCCATTCAAAATGAGAATCTCAGGCACGATGAGATTTTGATTAAATAGTAACACCAATGCAGAGCCATTATTCGTTGAAGTTAGAAGTTAGACTCTCTGGAGCCTTTAGCTAAATGATCACTAACGAAAAGCTATGAAATGATGCTCAAAAAATTTGTTTGATGATTTTAATGCTACGTAATTAACATATTCTGGAGAGACGGCCTTTTGCCATTTGCGGTCATTAGGCCATCATAGAGTGTGACTAGACGTTGAGCATGATAAATATCTGGACAAAAGCGTGTTATAACGTCGACTGTATAAGGTAAATTTCGGATAGAAGTTTTATGGGGTAGCGCTTGCCGTTTACGGCTTTGTTATGCGTACTATAATAAAAATCAGGGATATTTTTATTCATGACTTTGTACAACTTCAATAAGGCTATTTCACGTTCTTTATCAGGAAGGTCTGATAACAAATCAGGCAACTCTTTTAAACCTTGCTGTAAACCTGAGTTCATTTGCGATTTTCGAATTTGCTTATTTTCAAGGTATTGTTCCATTTGCGAAAAAGAGGTAGACCAACTATCAAGGATATTAGTGATCAAGTCACTATCAAGTTCCTTAAATTCCAACATTAGCTCTTGGTATACCTTCATCAATTTATCAAATTTAGTCATTAATAGAATACAACGCCTGATTTATCTGCCCGCCATTTAAGCACTTTGTTATGTGCGCTTGTATGCATCTTCATGTGAGATGCCAAGATTTACTAATAAATCTTCAAAATAGCCAACATCTTCTAACTCGCGATTATCTTCATAAGCTAAGCACAAAATAATTCTCATCTTTGCTGCTTCTGGGACAGATATGTTGTAACCATCGTTACTATCAACCCATGACCACAAATCCTCTTTTAACTGCTCAAGGTTAAGATTTTTATGTTCAACCCAATAACCTTTTAGTTGTGAAAATGCACTTTTTGCCAAAGGGATTTCCGGCACACCAAGCTTCTCTACCCAAGAAATCATATGAGCTGCATACTTATAATTTTCGTTCAAGCTAGGAAACTCTCCTGATCTCATAACGCTTTGCTAAGGGGCAATTGACTGTTGGCTAAACTTGTGCGAAGCGCCAAGCCAACGGTTAATTGTCCCAGTGAGTTTACGAACGAACTTGAGCAACTTGTTATAAGCCATTGGTTGCCACTCTTTGCCCGCAATGAATACATACTATAGAACCAGAAAACCAGCGCCAAACTACTTTATCCCAACTACCACTTGAAGCTGGGTGAGGCTTCTTAAAACCTTGAACAGTTAAACACTTATTGCAATGAGGACAACGGTTAAAAAGTGCCAAAACAATGTGAACTAATACTGCACAAAAGAAAGCACCAAACAAATAGACTAAATGAGTTGCACTAGCATCAGGTTCGGAAAAAATTTTCCCATAAGCCAAAGATACAAAGAAAACTAGCAACAGTGTCCACGCTGCAAACACGCTTAACACATCAAATTTTCCGATTATCGATTTCATCACCGAACTTCCCTTGGCTTATAGACATAATGACTCCCACACGGTGCTAGCCTCCGCTTTTCGTGGGTTAGCTTAATACAAAGCCAGAGCCATAATTAGTTTGTCAAATAACTAAACAGCAGAGGCTAGCATGAACAAACATAGCATA
>Ga0209365_1000036_pt1 | contig 41825 bp, 71 predicted proteins | sample WorMetimpBELIZE2_FD_187389 | JGI IMG/M metagenome (GOLD analysis project Ga0209365, IMG submission 187389) | Marine gutless worms symbiont microbial communities from Max Planck institute for Marine Microbiology, Germany - Olavius imperfectus... | ecosystem: Host-associated > Annelida > Digestive...
GACTATTGGCCATGCATCGACTGAGCCTGTTGAGCCTGAAACAAAATCATACGATGTCCTAGGTGGATTGGTAGATTTCGGTGGTAATAAACTGTCCGATCAGAAGAGTATATCCACTAAACTATTATTAGCTAACAGAGGCTGGGTATATAGAAACAACGACGCTATTGCCCAAGAAGTTAGTAAGGTGGAGTTTGAACTCTACACTGCTGGAATTAAAGGTGGGGAAATTGTATACAACGAGATACTTACACATCCATTACTTGATTTGTTGGATAAGCCTAACGAAGAAACCACCAAAGCAGATGCTGTGTATACTATCCAATCACACAAGAAGCTAACGGGTGATGCTTTCTGGTTAAAGATTAAGACTAACGGTAAGACTACCGCCTTAAGATCTCTCCCACCAGATAAGATAACGCTTAATCTACAAACCCCCTCCCCTACCGATCCGACAATTGTTGAATCCTATAAGTATGAAGATGTCATAAACGGCGACCACATTAACCTTGTCTACCAACCTGAAGAGATCATACATTTCAAGAAACCCAATCCAGGTAACCCGTTCCGTGGGCTGGGAGCAGTAGAAGCTATGGCTGATGCTATCGACCTAGATAACCTCACTACTGAAACGACAAAGAAGTTCTTTATTAACGGGGCTATAACTAACTTCGTACTTTCTACTGAAGCTAAGGTAACAGACGAACAACTAAAGAGATTAAGAGCGGAGATGCGCTCTACTTCTAGTGGTGTTAGTAATGCCTACAAAGCAATGATCTTAGGTGGTGGATTGAAACCAGTGGATATTAGTTACTCAAACAAGGAGATGGAGTTCCTTGCTCAACTAGAGTGGTATCGAGATAAAATCATGTATGGCTTCGGTAACACAAAAGCATCGTTGGGCATGATCGACGATGTAAACAGGGCTTCACATGAAGGTTCTATCATCGAGTGGCAACGAAACACTATCAAGCCTGACATGAAAGCTATTGTGGACACCTTAAATGAATTCTTAGTCCCCGAGTTCGGGGATAATCTTATTCTTGGGTTCGTTGATCCTGTTCCTGAAGACCGTAGCGATGATATACAAGAGGTTAAAGACCTTTACCCTACAGGAGTTATTACATTGAATGAAGCTAGAGAGATGATCGACTTAGACCCAGTTAAGGATGGTGATCAGCTCTACCAGAAACCCGTAGTACAAGGAGCACCAGATGCAAAAGCCTAACATACCAGCATCTTTAAAGAACATAAACCTCAAGCGTGCCCTACGTAGGACTGGTGTGTATGAGCTACAAGCTAAGAACAAAGCCGCTAAGGAAAAACTGAAGCCTGTAGCTAAGAAGATGCTTAAGAAAACTATACCCCCACAACCCACAGAGAAGCCCCACAGCGTACAATTCACCGATGAGGTGGTACTTGCTTACTGGGAGAAGCAAATACACATGGTAGAGGTAATAGAGGATAAGTTTGAAAAGAAGGTAGAGCAGTTCATTGTTAAGATAGGTGACGGCTTTCTTCGAAACTTAGACGCAGAAGTTGGGAGTAAGAAACAATTTGCTGAGTTCTTAAAGAAGGATTTCTTCTCTGACAACGAGGACGACTACATAGTTCAGGCAGGGTTAGACTTCAACCCCCTACTAGAGAACATTGCAATCCTTGCTGGTAATGAAGCTAACAAACTAATAAACGTTAGCGATCCCTACCTATTGTTCAACTACCGAAAACAGATAGCCGATAACGTCGCTAAGTTCACACAGTCTTTACTAGATACAGATAGAGACCATTTAACTACCCTAATAACAAATGGGATCAGTGAGGGTAAATCAATTCCAGAGATCAGAGGATTGATAGAAGCCGACTTCAGCCAATACTCTAAGATGCAAGCTACCCGTATTACTAGAACAGAAGTTTTAAGAGCGTCTAACCAGGCTGCACTCGATGCTTACAAGCAATCCGGTGTGGTTGAAGGTAAGCAATGGCTCACAGCAGGAGCTATAGATGAGTGCGCTCAGTATGAGGGTAAGATAGAATCACTAGACGGCAGTTTTTACGCTGATACAACAGAGTTTGCGGATGGCGACCCTCCGCTCCATCCCAACTGTAGATGCGTATTACTGCCGGTTCTGATTTAGGTTATTGACGATTTAATATATAACAAGATAATAAGAGGTACTATGAGTAAACACGCAACAAAAGACGGACTAAAGTTAAGGGGCTTTTTCCGTTTGCAAATCGAGGACGGCCCTACAGGTAAAATCGTTGGTGACTCGGGCTGGCACGAGAACCTAGTAACTAACTTAGGATTTAACAACATTGTAAACCAACTAGGAACTTCACTAACTGGTTCTAAGATCTCACACGCAGCTTTAGGTACTGGTGGAGCACCTAACGCTACTGATACCACTCAGTCTGGTGAAGTATCGACTAACGGTTCTGGATCAGTTGTGCGGGCTGCTTTAACGGCTGCTACTAGCTCAACCTCTAAGACATTAAGAAACACTGCTACCTTCTCAAGTGCTAACTCATTCTTGACCGCTAGTGCTAACATTTCAAATGTTGGTCTATGGCAAACTTCTGGCCCTACTACCGCTTCTGGTACATTGGTTGCTGGTAACACCTACACATCAAGTGCTTGTGCTACTAACCAGAATGTGAACGTTACTTACGACTTAATCTTCGCTTAAGATGCGTTGTCTACTCACTGACATATCAGCAGTGTGGACTTTAGAAGACTCAAAAACCCCTATTGGTAGTAACGGCCAACCCGAGGGAACGGTCACACCTACAGCTACAGGTTACTACTGCGAGAACTGTGGTCATGGGTTTGCTGACTTTGCTGGCTGCCTTTCACACATCGTATATAGGGATATAGCAGAAAAGGAAGTTAGTGCAGCCCTTCAAGAGGCTGTAGCGGTTGGTGAACCCATAGAAGAGGTTGCGTCAGAGGAAACTGTGACCCCAGATATTGAAACCACTGAAGGAAATGTGATACCATAAGCACATGATTAAACAGGGTAATATAAACTTTGTAGAGAGGCACGTTGCTACCCTGTGGCGTGTCTCTTTCTGGAGTTTAGTGTGAAAGATATTGATAAGTTATTAAAAGATAAATCCGGCATTAGATTGGATATTGGCGGTGGCGCTAACCCAACACCAGGATTTGTTAATATAGACATCCTACCGCTTAAACAGGTGGATATAGTCCACGATTTAGAAGAAACCCCCTGGCCCCTACCTGACGAGTGTGTGCTCACCGCAACAGCCTCACACGTCCTAGAACACATCAACCCACATAAAGGGGTATTTATGAACGTAATGGACGAGATATGGCGTGTATTAAAGCCTAGAGGCCAGTTTGCCTTCGTAGTCCCCCACGCTTCCTCACATGGCTATCAGCAAGACCCCACACACTGCAACATGATTAACGAAACAACCATGCACTACTTCGACCCCGATCCAGAAGGTAATAATATCGGTCAGCAACTGTATGGGTTCTATCGTCCTAAGCCTTGGAAAATTGAACGACAGTACTTCAGTCCCGAAGGAAACCTAGAAGTTCTACTAACTAAACGACCTATGGATAAAAGCTACCTACCGAATTGGGAGCCACAGAGTCTAACCGAGGAGAAACTATGATAGTAACAGTAGAATTTAAAGGTAAAGAACTTAACCCAACCCAAAAACAGAAGATAAAGGATGGTATAGGTCAGATGTTCGGGGTGGTTGGTGGAGTTATGAAAGAAGCTGGCTATGAGGGCTACGATCTTTTATGTACTAAAGAAGGGTTTGTGGTAACACCAAAATGATTGAGATAAAAGACTCAGGTAGCAACAAATTCAGGCAGAGATTACTAGTAGCCACCCCCACCCTAGGACTGGTAAGAATGGAGTGGGTAGCTGCTAGATACAATCAGATCATCCCTACTAACTGGTCTAAGACAGACATGACCCAGTACATGAATGGATATATTCCTCTTAGATACACGGTAGCCGATGCACAGAACATGGCAGTTAAAGCTTGTGTAGAAGGTGACTTTGAGTGGTTGATGTTTATTGAAGACGATACCATGCCCCCTGTTGATGGGTTCTTACGCTTTACTGAGTACATGGATAAGGGAGACATCCCCGTTGTTTCAGGTTTGTACTTTACAAGATCAGTCCCTCCAGAACCAATGGTTTACAGAGGACGGGGTAATCACTACTTTAGAGATTGGAAACTAGAAGATAAAGTATGGGTTGATGGCGTTCCTACTGGAATGTTAATTATCCACGCTAATCTATTAAAAGCAGTTTACGAAGACTCGTCGGAATATAGGATCAACTCTACGGGTGATGTAGCTCGGAGAGTCTTTGACTCACCTACACAGAGCTGGTTTAACGAGGAGACGGGCGCACAAGAGACGCTAATAGGAACTTCTGATCTAGACTTCTGTACACGAGTAATAAAGGGTGACTACCTAACTAAAGCCGGATTCCCTAAGATAGCTAAGAAGAAGTACCCTTTCCTGATAGACACAAATATATACGCCAAACACATCGAGAAAGACGGCAGGCAGTTCCCGCTAGAATTTCCTAAAGAGTTTCTACCCGATGACAAGCGAGGGTCACAGGAGATAACGTGAGACTAGTTAGTGCTAACGTAGAGCAACTAACTTCTAAGAAGAAGTGCTTTATGTGCAGACACAAACTAGATGGCTGGCTTGCTCCCGGCCAAGGCGTGAGTGTTGAGTTTGCCTATCATATGAGCGACACACACGGTATCCCCTATCAGATCTTGTGGGGGTGGATATATAACTACGTCTACGGTGTTATGGATTTCAATAGTCTAACCCAGGTGCTATCATATCCAGATGAGTAACCCACCAGACTTAGGAATCGAAGTCAGCGAAGAAATCGGTGTAGATGAAAAAATCTCTTAACATATCCATAAAAGAAGATATAACGACCACCGAGAACCTAACCAACTATAAGAAGTGGTTCAACGGTATGAAGAAGTTTAGTTCGGTTAAGGTATTGCCAAAACGCTTGAAGTAGGTTAGATACGGTCTTGATGGAACAAAAGACCAGAGTATACGACATAGCTGCCAAAACAATGGTGTTGGCTGACGACCCAAAGTTTACCGAGACTAAAGCAAAGACGGATAAATACGTCATGCTTTCTACCGGCCTAACAGATACGAACAAAACTGAACTGTATGAGGGTGATGTAGTTACTTACGAACAAGAAAACTACAGTGTTCATCTTAAGGGTAAGGAGTACGTTTTATCCGATGGTTATAATGGGTTTCTTATCCCAGACTGGTCACAAGTTGAAGTAATAGGCTGCATCCTAGATTATCAGGTGGACAGGTAATGGCAACAACTGGCGTACTTGATCCGGCGGCCGGAACAGATTTAGCTATCCAACGTGGTGATAACTTCGGCTTTGGTACTAGTGGAGCACTGATTTATTGTATTGCGGCTGCAGCAGGAAGTGGTAGGTACAACGGCGGTTTTCGCTTTACAAGCCTTGGTATTCCATCTGGCGCCACGATAACGGCAGTTAATATAACGGTTACTCCGCAGAATACATCTTATGATGATATTAACTGTATTGTTCTGGTTGAGGATCAAGCCAGCCCACCCACTTTCGATACGACTAACACGGTAAATAACCGAACGTATTACGGCACTACTTCTTCATGGACTGCTGCATCCCTTGGGACTTCTAGAGCCACTGTTACTGGTAGCACAACCGACACAAACCTATTGGCTATGTTCCAACATCTAGTTGATACCAATGGTGGTATAACAGATGTAGTTATTCAGCTACAGGGTCAAACATCGGCACCGTTCTACGGATATCGTATTAACTCCTGGACGGCTGGCTCAACCTATTGGCCACAACTAGAGGTTACTTATACTACGGGGGCTACTGATCTATCTATCTCTAAGTCTGACACAATAACCGTCTCTGAATCAGTCGGTAGATTACTAACTAGCAACAGAAGTGTATCTGATACCGTAACAATTACTGAAAACGCAAAGTCTACACTGGTCAATAATGTCAACGTAAACGACACCATTATATCTCTCGATGGTTACAAATCGTTGTTCTACGACGGGTTTGAGGCAGGGCTAGGATTGTGGACACAGGCTGGCTCTACTATAACCAATGACGCTAGTGTATTCTACGCAGGTGCTAAGTCAGCTAAGTTCGACGTAACTGGCGCAACAGCTTACATGACGGCTATAGCTTCCCCAACAGACCAAGCTGGGCCGGTTCACTACACTCTAAGGTACTACCATCCAGCCAACCCCACACTTACCACGCAAGTAATAAACCTTGTAAATACAGCCGGAACACTGGTTACTGGTTTTAAGATAGATACATCCGGTGTACTCACAGGTAAGAATGAAGACTTTAGCGATGGTGGAATCGTAGGGACTGTCTCTACTGGAGCTTGGCACCACATAGACCACTGGTACAATCCTGCAACGGGTGAGAATAGGGTTAAATTAGACGGCGGTTCTTATACTACGTGGACTAATACAAGTACATCCCTGAGTTGGGCCAAAATTTCGATAGGTATATTAAACACTTCTGTCTATATCAACTACTTCGACGAAGTAACTATAGACTCTAGCGTCCCTAAAGTTGAACTGAATAGCCAGATAAACAAAAGCGACTCTATTACTATCACCGAGAGTACATCCACCCTCGTTCCGTTCCTAGTACCCTCAGTTTCAGACACGATTACAATCACAGAAAACGTTTCGTTGTTCCGGACCCCTCTATACATCTCGACATCTGATTCTGTGACCATCACAGAGAATAAAGTGGCTGATCTTACTGTAGGTGTTATCGTTACCCCTGGCATACAGCAGATACAGGGAGTGAGGATAGTATGAGCCAAATCAAACAACATATTGACATGTGTGTTGGCCCGTTTCAAAATGCTGGAACGGCTAATACTTATACGATATTCCCAGAAATTAGGGCTAAACTTAACACTGCCGACTTTGATGGAACCATATTATATTACTTCGAGGTCGATCTATTATCTCTCGCTGTAGGTGGTACGGCCTACGCTGAATTGTATAACGCCACTGATAGTACTTCTGTGTCAAGTTCAGAGGTTAGTATTGCTTATGATGGTAATAGTTCAACAAAAAGGATACGTTCAGGGGCAATTAGTCTATCAGGTGACAAAGAATACACCATTAGAGTAAAACACGACATAACTAATCTTAGTAATGCGGTCTTATATGGGGCCAGAATTATTGTGGTTCAATCTGGAACCATTACCAAAACCCAAATACAAATCGAACTTGGTGTTGAAGCAAATGCAAGCTCCACCTCGACAAGTAACATTCTTGATGAAGCGGGGACGTTTCTCTATGAAGCGTCTAAATATGATGGTTCGGTTACCATACGACACGATGCTGTTATTAAGTCAACATCGGGGAATACAACCTCGTCAGGTATTTATGATGTAACTGCTGCAGGTGTAATTTCCTCAAGTACAGTATCTACTACTAGCACATCGTATAGTACTCAATCTAGCAGTAGTATAACTCTAGTTGACGGCAACGAATACAGGCCGACCTCGTATGTCTCAGCCGGATCGTCAGTCCCTTTTGAGGGAAGTAGGCTTGTAATCACCCTGACAGGCTTCACTAAGTTCCTTTCATATCTAATGCTCCACAACGCTGCTAGCAATGAAAGCACAACGTCTTCATCCTACCAATACTATGCAGATAGTATGACCATCATAAACCCCACCGATTTCAGTTCTGCAACGTATAAGCACGAAGCAGTCATAAAGATAAGTAACGCTGGTCAAACTGTTTATTCAATACTTGCGCCCTATACCTATCCTGGATCCATAGGAACCGCTGACAGTAATTCAGAGGTTTCATATACAGGCACTACTACCCGTCATCGTGCCAGATCGGCCGCAGTGACTCTCTCTGCTGGTGATGTTGAATATGGAGTGGGCGTTAAGGCCACGGGGGCTGCTACAGCCACCCTAGCGCAAAACTACCTTATTATCGAGGCATTATTAGATAGTGGTACCGGCCCTTCTGTTTCAGACACCGTAACTGTCACCGATTACCCCAACAGCTATTCAGACAATATATTCATTCGTGAAAGCGTCACTGTAGCTATAGCAGCCGGTACTGATCTTAGTGTTAGTGTATCTGATACGATAACCACCTCTGAATCTACCAAGGTGGAGTTGAATAGCTTTGTTAATAAGTCAGATTCGATCACGATAACCGAAGCGACTAAAACAGAACTTAACTCTAATATATCGGTTCAAGACTCCATAACCATTACAGAATCCACTAAGACTGAATTAAATAGCTTTATTAACGTCAGTGATAACGTCTCTATAACTGAGAGTGTTAATGTCAACATAGTCGCTGCCGGTGGGATCTCCATAAATGTTTCGGACAACATAACCCTATCAGAGAATGTAACCCTTCTTGAATCTATCTCCGTAAGCGTTTCTGATACCGTTACAATCACTGAGAACATTAAACTCCTTCTAGAGTCGAACATCAACGTAAACGACTCTGTGACCATCACAGAGGCCCTACAGCGTCTTCTAACCTCATTTATAGCAGTTAGTGACTCGATCACGATTAGTGAAGCCCTGACGATGCTGATGACCAGTTTCATCAATGTTAGCGACACGGTAACTGTAAGTGAAAACGTCAACGTAAATATAGTGGCCGCTGGTTCGATCACGATTAACGTATCAGACGGTATAACGATCTCTGAATCTCTAAGCATGTTAATGACTAGCTTCGTTAATGTGTCGGATAACCTCACTGTTACAGAGAACGTATCCGTAAGCATACAGGCTGGAACAAACCTCGCTATATCTGTCAGCGACAGCATTACCATAACTGAGAATGTTCAGCTACTAGAGAGCGTCAGTATATCCGTATCAGATTCAGTGACGATCACGGAGAGTAGACAGGTCACATTAGAATCGAACATTAGTAAGAGCGATTCAATAACAATCACCGAGTCTATCGGCCGGTTAATGACCTCGTTCGTACAAGAGACAGAGAACATATCGATAACTGAGAACACCCAGTTATTCCGTACACCGCTGTTCATAAATGTATCTGACTCTATAGTGATAACCGAGTCGGTTACCGCATTGCAAGCTGGACTGTTACTGATTAACAAGTCTGACTCTATAACTATCACAGAGTCGGTTAGTCTCATAGTAACCAACGCAGTTATCGGTAATATGGGGACTGATTCAGTAGAGACGATATCTGACTCACCTGGTAGTGCAGTAACCGGAACTTCAGCAACAGATTCAGTCGAATCTATAACAGCTGTAAACGGTGCACCGGAGTCTATTACAGGCACTGATTCAACCGAACCAATAACATCCGGAACCCCTGAGACACAGGACAGTGACTCTATAGAAGGTATGGGTTATTGACGTAATTAGATAAAGCATTAAATATAAGGATAATTATGGAAGAAGAAACAAAGTTCGTAGAAGCAACTATCACTAAGGCCGATGACGGTAGTTTCATTGCTATTGCATCAACTAATTCAGTGGATCGACATGGAGAGATTGTAGATAACAATGGATGGGATCTAAAGTCCTTTAAGAAGAACCCTGTTATTCTCTGGGGCCATGATCATGGAGAACCAGCTATTGGAGTAAGTAAGAAGACTTGGGTAGAAGGTACGGGTAAGAAAGCCAAGCTAATGATCCAACCCCTGTTACATGATGTTACTGAGAAAGCCCGAGCTATTAAACAACTAGTAGATATGGGTGTTATTAAGACTCTATCTGTAGGGTTTAAACCTTTAGAATCCCCTGACGGAGTAACTTTCACTAAGAACGAACTTCTTGAGGTCAGCATGGTAAATGTCCCAGCTAACGCTGATGCAATGATGATGGCTTATAAGGGTTTGAAGAAGTCAGGCTTTGATGAAGAGGTAATAAAAGATGTAGGGATTGCGACAGAGCTTATTGACATGATAGTCCCTTTGCAGAAAGATATAGAAGAATTAAGAGAGTTGGTGAAGGCGCAGCAATCCGTCAATCCACAAACAGAAACAAAAATCGTCCGTCAGCGACTGTCTATGAATAAGATCATAGCCAAAGCAGCGGATAAACTACTAGAAGCAGACAAAAAGTCTGTCCCCGTAGACCAAAAGAATTTAATAAAAGTTATTAAAAGAGCCAACGAGATATTAACCGTTGGAGAAAAAGGAAAGTTATAATGGGAGTTATTGCAGACTTGCTCGAGAAGAAAGCGCTAGGAACGCTTACTGACGAAGAGCAAAAACAACTAGATACAATGCTTAAAGAAGCAGCTTTGGCTAATACCAAAGAAGAGAAAGACGACGACGAAAGTGTAGAAGATCTAGCACAGAAGATGGCAGATATTCTTACTAAGTCACAAGAAGAGAGCAACCAACGATTTGAGAAGCTTCTCGAGACAATGAACGAGAAGAAGGTGGAAGAGAAGAAAACTGATACACAGTTTATCGTCGACAAGAAACTCGGTAAGAGTCACACTGTAGAAGACTTAGGTGAAATTAAAGTTCTCCTTCCTGGACGTAAAGAAGCCGGTAAGAAGTTTACTGATGTTTCACAGAAAAGTGTTGAGTTCTTCTCAGCCCTTTACTCTGGCGACAAGCAGAAACTACAGATCCTTTCAGAAGGTTCTGCTGCTGACGGTGGTTACCTAGTCCCTGAAGAGTTTGCTAACGTTATTATCGAAGACATTCGAGATATTAATGTTATGCGACAGATTGCTAGTGTAATGACTACTAATACTGATACTGTTCATATCCCGTCATTGATTAGCCGACCAAAGGCTGCATGGCGTGCTGAGAAAGCCACAAAGAACACCTCTACTGCAACATTCAGTGAGAACATTCTTACCCCTTACTCGGTTGCTGCAATCGTACCACTTTCAAACGAGTTGGTAGCTGATGCTCAACTAGGTGTAGGTGGTTCTATTGTTAACTACATTGCTGGTCTTATGAGTACAGCAATTGCAGAAACAGAAGAGGACGCTTTCTGGAACGGTAACGGTTCAGGCAAGCCAACTGGAGTAGATAACTATTCTCTAAGAACTTACAACGCCGGTGCTGGTGCGACAGATGCACAGCGTGCAGATGCAATCATTAACGCATACGCTAACACCCCACAAGGTTACCGAAACCGTGGTGTATGGGTAGGTAGTATGAGTGCATGGGGACGTGTCAGTGGTCTTAAAGATACAACCGGACAGTATCTCTTAACTAGCCTGGCTAACTCACCAACTCAGTCACTAAGAGGACGACCTGTATACGAATCAGCATTTGTACAACAGGGCAAATTGTTCTTCGGTGACTTTAGCTACTACCAGATTGTTGATCGTGAAGGTATCTCTGTAAGGGTATCTGACGAAGCGACAGTAGGTGGTTCTAGCGCCTTCGAAAAGAACTTGACCTTCGTACGTGTAGAAAAGCGAGTAGACGCAGAGCTTCTACTTCCTGCAGCGATTACAGAAGTTCAAGGAATTGGTACTCCGTAACGGTAGTATCCTGACGATTGGGGCCACAGGCCCCTTTCGTGAGGAGATTAATATGCTTAGAGTTAAACTTCTAAAGACCAACAAACACGGTACAGCTGGAGAGATTATCTACCTAGATAACAACGAGTCTTTCGGTTTGATAGATTCTGGCTTTGCAGAGATCACCAAAGACATAACATCCACAGATATTAAAACCAAATCAGACGAGGAACAAGCTGATGGAAAACTACCAGTGCACTCAGTGCAAAAGAAGCTTTAGAAACTACAGAAGCGATAAGAGTAAATACTGCTCTAAGCAATGTAAATACGATAGCCAGATTATTGATAAGACTTTAGTTTGTAAGTATTGTTCAAAACAGTTTATGTTTGAACGCAGCGGTAGAAGCTATAATCGTAGAGAATACTGTAGTAAACGATGTTTAAGTATGGGCATGTCTATTACAAAAACGGGGACTGTAGCTTGGAACAAGGGGATTAAATACTTAAGTATAAGAGGCAGTAATCACTGGAACTGGCAAGGTGGTAAACCTCGTAATCTAAGACTCACAACTATATATCGTGATTGGCGCAAAGCCGTATTTGGTAGAGATGATTACACTTGCCAGTTATGCGGTACAAGAGGCGGAGAATTAATAGCTGACCATATAAAACCATTTGCGTACTTCCCGGAACTGAGGTTGGTTATTGATAATGGGCGTACCTTATGCAAAGATTGTAACTACGAGGTTACTTATGTAACGAAAGAATGGAGAAAATATGGCCTCAATACTTAGTTATGCCCTCACGGATTTGGCCTCAGTCAAGGAGTCGCTAGGGATAGCTTCTAGCGTCACTACATACGACAACCTTTTAATAAGGAAAATAAATCAGGCTACTAAAGCTATTGAAAACTATACGGGTAGAAGGTTTAAACTCACTACCTATACCAACGTAGAGTACTCTGGTACTTACACAGATCAGCTAGTACTTCGCCAGCGTCCAGTCACTGAATTTACAATGCTGGGTAATAGAGACACCTCTTTAAATGAGGCTGACTGGAACACTATAGATACCAACTTATATTTTATAGATGCTAACGCTGGTATTGTAGATCTAACCTTCGGAACTAACAATAGGTATGGAGCATATAGAGTATCCTACACTGCTGGTTATGGGACTATCCCCGATGATCTAGCAGAAGCATGCGCTTCACTAGCTTGCTATTACTTTAACAACCGAGACGGCTCCCAGATCGGTGTTACTAAGAAGAAGGAAGGGCAACGAGAAGTTAACTACTCTAATAACAATAGTTCTTCTACCTTTAATTCGATATGTTCTCAGTTAGGTATTGATGGGATAATCGCTAGTTATTCAAACAACCCGATTATGACAAATAGATGATGTACTTCAACAATTCAGAGATTCAAATCTACCGTAGACGTAAGAAGGGCAATACCGACCGCTATGCCATGTCTGCCACGTTTACAGCCTTCTCAGGCGACATTCAACCAGCAAGCCAGGAAAGGGTCGAATTTGTATCAGGACGCATTGGAGCGGTCTTTACGGGCTTTGTAGACACTACTGTAGATATTAAAGAGGGTGATCAGATCAGTGTCTCAGGCAAACGATATTCCGTTAAGGGTGTACAGATTTGGTCAGGTGCAGGACTTCTAGATCACAAAGAACTATTACTCACGAGTCAGGATGCATAATGCCTACAGTAGACGTAAAAATAACTAACCTACCACAGATCAGAGCAGCCTTTTCTAAGGCACCTGGTTTAATGCGTAGTGAGTTGAATACGGCTATTAAGAAAACTATCCTCACTATCCAGCGAAGAAGCATGATTAACACCCCTGTTCTTACAGGACGTTTAAGGGCTTCTACTCGCTCGCTCTTCGCTGATCTTAGAGGTGAAGTCGGTACCAATACCAACTATGACGTTTTCATACATGAAGGTACTAGGTTTATGAAAGCCCGACCATATCTTAAAGACGCAGTTGACGAAAGTGCCGGAGATATAGATAGTAACTTTAAAGAAGCCGTACAGAACGTATTAGATAAGATTGGAAGGGAAGTATGAGTGTATCAACTGATATTAAAAACCATGTTAAGAGCAACGTACAGTCCTGCCCTTCGGTTCAGGTTGTTTATGGGCATGAAGAAGTTAATCCCTCTGGCTTTCCAGCGGTGATGGTGACAGCAACAGATATGGATGGTGAGTTTTCATCTAGTTCAGAGAACAGTCGAGTTTACGCTTTTAGGATAATGATTCTGTTTCCAATAGGGCAGGATTATCCTGTTACTACTAATATGAACCGTATGGAATACGCCGAGCAGGTGCTTGCCACTGTTATTGACGAAATGGTAAATGTATTCGACACTGACTTTGTGCTTGCTGGATCAGACTCAACCGTATTATTTGTTCAAGCAACAGATGTACAGTGGGGTTACACCAACTATGAAGGCGGTGAAGCGAGATCAGCGCAGCTAACATTAAAGATATATACTGAGAAAACAGTAGTCTAAGGAGAAAACAATGACAAAGTTTGTAGGTCGAAGAGGAGCACTAGGGGTAGCTTTTGAAGCATCTCGTGGTACACCAGTTAGCCCTGTCTACTGGATTCCACAAGCTAAACTAAGCTTTCACGATATGATCGAATCCGCAGCAGAAGATCAGGGTTTTGGTAATATTGCAGACCAGGATTCATTTTACGTTACATTAACTAAAGGTGAAGGCGATGTAGACGCTCAGCTGTACGACCAGGGACTAGGATATATTCTAGGATCTTTGTTAGGTGCAAAACCAGTTACTTCAGGCTCAAACCCTTACACACACACCTATACTTTGTCACAAACTAACCAAGCCGTTACTCTGTCCCTCTACTGGAGTGATCCAGACCGCAAGTATATGTTCCCATTCGTTGTAGTAGACTCTCTGAAAATGTCCATCAAACCCCTTGGCCTAGTTGAATACACCATAGGATTTAAGAGTAAGGATGCTAGAGACTGGGCTACTGTTGCTCCAGTATTCACTACACTTGGTAACAAGTTCCTTCACCAACACCTAGTATTCAAACTTGCTTCAGCTGTAGGATCACTAACAGCCGCTAGTAATATCTCACTTAAAGAGTTGAACCTAACTATCTCACGTAACGTAATACACGATGTAGTAATGGGTACGGTTGAACCAGAAGACGTACTAAGTCAACAAATAAGTATTGAGGGTGATGTATCTCTTAACCTACAAGATGACACCTATCGCAACTACATGTTACAGAACACCTATAGGGCTATGGAGATCAACCTACTTAACAGCACCAGTTCATCTCTCGACCTAAGATTCCCAAGAGTATCGTTCTCTGAGTGGGAGCCAGACTACACACTAAATGAGATAGCTAAACAGAAGATCAACTTCAAGGCAAACTATGACAGTGCGAATGCACTGGACATCATAAGTACGGCTGTGCTGATAAACAGTAAAGTCAGCTATTAATAAGGAGGTCAGATGGCTATAGTAATAAAGAAGAGGGTTAGTTTAGAGTTTCTTGGGGAAGAGTATAGGGAAGCTTATCTAGTTTTCAGAGCAATACCGGCAATAGACTTTGATGAGGTTGGAACTAGGCTAAACGAAGTTGAGAAGGATAACGCTTCTTCAGTTAAAATAGTTCTCGATGTTTTGAAGACTTACTTCCTTTCTGGTAAGTTCCCTGACGATGCAGGGTTGTCCGATGTGAACAAAGAAGACTTAGATGGGCTTGATCCTATCTCACTTACAAAGTGCTTCCAAATATTTACGGGGCAAGAAATTGACCCAAAAGACGGGACGCTATTGACGAGTTCATTGCCAATGGCGGACACTCCCCCAGAGAGTTCATAAAGTACAGATACCAAGAAATATTTGGCCTAACTAGTTACGAAGTGGATGCCGAGCCTAACGATCGGTTATTGACCAATTTATACATCTGGGGTGAAATACAGAAGAAACAAGAACTTGAACAAAGGCTAAATGACCATGGCAGACGCTAACATCCGAGCAGTAATTACAGCTAAAGATGAGGCTAGTCATACTCTAAGTAATTTCGCTAAGAATGCGGAAGGTTCATTCCTTAAAATGGGCGCAGCCATTGGTGCTGTCTCGGGTATAGTCCAATCAGTAGCTACTAGAGCTTTTGACGCATTAGGCGATTCAATCAGCACGGCGGTGAAGCGTGTCGATACTCTTGATAACGCTGCTAGAACATTCGAGAACATGGGGTTCAAGGCTGAGGACACAACCAAGTCCATGAAGGCTTTAAAAGATTCCATCCTTGGACTGCCTACTCCTCTCGATGCAGCCGTAAGGAATATGACCCTTCTTGCATCGTCCACCAACGATATAGGGAAATCCCAAAAGTTGTTTACAGCGCTTAACGATGGAATTATAGGGTTTGGCGGAACTACCGAACAGGTTAATACGGCTGTTGTACAACTGAGCCAAGCGTTTGCTGGGGGTAGAGTTATGGCTCAGGACTGGAACTCTATGCTTAACGCAGGGCTAGGGCCAGCTCTTAACGCAATAGCTAGACAGATGAAGATCACCCAACGTGACTTAAAGGATGGATTATCCGATGGTTCAATATCTGTCGAGAAGTTCCAAAACGCCTTAATAAAACTAGATGAAGAAGGTGGAGGGGGGCTTAAATCATTACAGAAGATAGCTAAAGACTCTACAAAAGGAATCGGAACTGGTATTGAGAACATGAAAACTGCCGTCGCAAGAGGCATAGCCTCTATCCTGAAGTCTATCGGTACTGAGGATATATCTAGGGCCATAGGACTGATAGGTTCTACTTTCGAGAACAACACTAAATACGTAGTTAGCTTCATCAATACGCTGAAGGGTTTGATACCTATATTGAGGGAAGTAGGGCTGCAGATATACGGGGTTTATCAGCGTGTTGCTGATTATCTTGGCCCTAAACTTGAGGCCTTGTACGGAACTATACAGAATAGATTAGTACCCTCACTACTAAGATTGTGGCACGAGGTCATTGAACCGATACTGCCGGTGTTAGGAACCGCTCTTGTACTAGCTATCGGATTGGTTGTTGATGCGCTTAACTTACTTCTAGCCGTTATGACTCCCGTTATAACTTGGATGCTCGATCATAAAGTTGATGTTCTTGGGTTCGCTACAGCTTTCGGAATACTTGCAGTTGCTATGAACTTTAATGCTATCGTCGCTGCTTTTAATGGGGCTATCAATACTGCAATTATGACTATGGAGGTAATGCGACTTGTGACTATTCCAAATGCTCTAGCCAGCCTTGGTCAATTTGCTGCTGGGTTCGGGCCGGTAGGTATCGCCGCTGTCGCTGCTGCTGCCGTGATTATTGATGCAGGGAATAGGACGAAGGCAGCCTGGGATGATGCCAGTAGAGCAATATCTGGTGCATCAAAGTCAGATGATGCAGTCATAAGTCGTCTCAAAGATTTAAAGGCCAATGGTACACCTGCCCAAAAAGCACAAGCATCGAAAGCTTTAGCAGGGCTGGCAGCTGGTGGATCGTTCGCTACAGGTGGGTTTACAGGTATGGGTAATGCTAATGACGTGGCTGGTATAGTACATAAAGGCGAATATGTACTACCTAAGAGTGCTGTTGACCAGTCTACCGGAACCCCTAAAACAATGGGTGGCTCTAACATAAATGTAACCTTCCAGGGCATATTTACCGGATCAGAGATGGAGTTTAGAAAACTAGCGGTTAAGATGTTCAATGCTTATGATGATGCTAAGGGAATGGGTACGCTATGAGCTTCCTTTTGGCCGGTACAGCCATTAAAGGCCCTCAATCTATAGAGGAGTCTAACTCCACGCAAGTAGCCCAACAGCGCACTCTAGCTGGTTCTGTGGGACGGGACTACTTTGGTTCTAACAAACGTATTTGGCAATTGGAATATGCAAACGTAAACCCTACAGCATTCGGTGTCATTAAAACTATATACGACACTTATCGAACAACCGGAGCCACGCAGACATGGCAAATCACCGAAACTAACTATACTGTGGCTTCTACGCTAGTACATGTTGACGTGTTAGTAAGACAGTTTAACGTCAGGGGTTCTTCGTATATATCCGACTTCACTTTAATACTTACGGAAGCCTAAATGCAGTCGGTAAGCGCAGCCTTCACCGCTGAAGAGAAAGACACTGTCAGAAAGATAGCGCACTCTCTTCAAGTATCTTGGCATAAACAAACCACTCTAGGGAATAGAACTTTTACAATTGGGGTATCAACTGTAGGCGGAACTGGGGTGATTGGTATAAACCCTGGAGCAGTTGGATCACCTGGTAATTATAGATATTTTGATGAGTCTCAATACGTCACGTCTCTTGCCTGGGAAAGAGGACTTAACATCCCAACTGGAGGTTTAACTAAAGCCCGAGCAGAAGCCCATTTAGACAATACAACCGAGAGATTCACTCCTCGGTATATGGGTGGTAGATCAGAACTCTACACAGCTATCCAGCCAAGGAAACCGCTTGTAATTAACGCAGGGTTCAACTTTGGGGTGGATCAGACTATCCCACAGTTTGCAGGTATTATAGATAAACAACCTAGAGTTGATCAGAGGAACCGATCAGTAACCTTACAAGCAGCCGACTATGTAGACTTCTTTCAAGGGAGGTATCTAGATCAGGCGGTGATGTTCACCTCTCAGAGAACCGACCAGGTTATGAGTACTTTACTCGCACAACAGGGAATGAACACTGCACAATACGATCTAGACACAGGAATAAACGTTATAGGGTTTGGGTTGTTTGATACAGGGACTAAATTAGGGGATGCTTTTAACCAACTAGCAGAAGCAGAGAACGGTCACTTCTTTCAAGATGAATCGGGTATATTCAAGTTCCACAATAGGCAGTGGGGTGATAGCTCACCGTATAACGCTATTCAAAAGGTAATAACAACCGCTCAAGTTATTGCAGCCGAAGCACCTAGTGACGATCATATTATCAATGTAGTTGAAGTTAAGGGCCAACCTAGAGCTAAACAGCCTAATCAACTGGTTTATCAATCAACCTCTTTCGCTGGAGCTGGTAACATAACCGTCCCAGGATTTGGACAGGTAGATGTGTGGTTTAACTTCCCCGATCCTATGCTTTCTATAGACACTCCTGCTCAGAATGCGATAGGTGTTACTTCATTCTTTATAGCTAACGCTGCTTCTGACGGTACTGGAACGGATCTAACGGGTAACGTGTATGTTAAAAATATAGCCAAGTTCGCTCAAGCGTGTAAGATAACTTTTGCTAATAATGCTGCTCAGTCTGCTTTGATTATCGCTTTGGATATATGGGGCCGTCCTGCTCAAAGAAGTGGTGATGTCTACTACCGAACTGAAAGGGGAAACTCCATCACAGCCTTTGAAAGACAAAGCTTAATGGTAGATAACGACTTTATACAATCTAACTCATGGGCTGCATCCTACGGACAGATGATTGTTAACGACTTCTCTCAACCTGAGAACTTACAGAAGATAACTATTCGTGCTATTCCTGAACTACAACTGTACGATCTCATAAGCTGGCAAGGCAGATACTGGAGGTTGTTCGATATTAAGTCTACAATTGACCCTAGTATTGGTTACGTCCAAGAACTTACAATGCTACAAAGGACTATAACAACCTACTTCCGTATTGGTATAAGTACCATCGGCGGAGGGGATAAGATTGCGCCATGAGTGAAATAAGTACCAATCAACCAGACATTCCTATTAATGGGGCTACCGTTTCAAAAGGAACTTTAGCTGGGCGTAAGTCACAAATATTTCAACAGACTGGGTTAGCAACTGGGAGTATTCTGTTAGCAGCAGGGGGTTCGTCTACGCTCACTTTCACCCTAGCCTTATTTCCTCTCGATCTACCAGACTCACTCCAAAGCGAAACAACTATAATCGCTAGAGAAGACTCTATTGCTTGGCCTATGGAGGCGCTTTATGTAGACACTCCACTAGATGCCAACTATAAACTTGGGGCCTCTACTCTCTCTTCGGGCCAGAGAAAGATAACACTTGCTAAGGTCAATGACATTTATCCCGACTTCTATTCTGGCTCTGTACGTTACTCCCAACAAACTAATTACTTATTTTTTAACAATGATGCTTCTGATCATACGATCTACTTTTATGGTCTGTATAGTTACGTAATACTGGGGGATTCAGACTTATGAGTTATATCAAATTTATTGACGAAGAGGGTAATCTTTTATCTGTAGGCAGCACTTCAGAGATAAGACAAGGCTCAACTGTTACCGGAGTCACTATCTCTGTACCTAACGCAGTAGAGACTCAGCCAATTACAGAAGAAGAGTACAACCAGGTTATTGACGCAATAGAGTAATTCTATAACTATATTCTTATGGAGAAGTACAAGGTCACTTGTGAAAAGTGTGGCGGATTCGATGAATTATCTATCACAGACGATAGGACTGTCTTCTATAAAGAACACACGCCTATCATTTCTGCTCGATACCGTCCTGATATGAACTGGGGCTTCGAGTGTACTTGTGGGAATGACTCACGGGTAGCCCCCTTAGAGAAAGACCAGCTCGAGACTATTGTGCGTGGTGGAGAGCACTCTATAAAGAAGATAGCCGAATCACTTACACCAAAGAACGAATTAAAATTTAGTATGAGGAAAATCTAATGGCGTATGCAAGTTGGTCGGTAGTGTTTGGAGAACAACCAAGCGCTGCAAAGTGGAACATCTTAGGAACTAACGACTCTAGTTTTAACGATGGGACTGGGATATTTGGGTTATATAAGAACCTTCTAGCAACCGACAGTAACCCTTATAAGTTTAGAGTCTCTATGAACGCCGCTGCTAACAGTGGTAACGGTGCATTTGCTCAAATTGTATTTGACACAGAACAGTACGATACTAATAGTAACTTCGCATCGGGTACATACACCGCACCCGTTACCGGTTTCTATCAATTTAATTGGGGGCTACAGTTCGCAGCAAACTCTAATAACTGCATAGGATCTTTATATAAAAACGGTTCTGAATACTCCAGAGGCTCACGTGCAAAAAGTAGCGCAGCGGTAAGTGGTAGTACTGGTTCTGATATTATATCCCTTGCTGCTACTGACACCGTGAGAGTTTACGCATACGCCGACACAACCACTGCCCTTGACATTGTAGCCATAACGAACAACTTTTTCTCAGGATTTCTAGTTAGTAGGACGTAATGCACTTCAACCTGAACACCTACCTAAATATCCTCTCACTAACAGCGATGGCAGTCGTGGCCTTCTATGTAGTAAGGTCAAAGGTTAAAGACGAAAATCTAAATGATCTTAAAGAACGTGTCGCTATACTAGAAAAGGAACGAGAAGAAGCAAGAACACAGCATATAGAGAACCAGAAAGCTATTGCTAATTTAGAGGGCCAGTTGAAAACCTATAAAGAAATACCCTTAAAGGCAATCGCTGCATCTCTTTCAGAACTTTCACAAAGCAACGGTCAAATACTTAGCGTCCTTCAGGGAAGTGCGCTTATTGCCGCCAACGATAGAGATATCCTCGGTAGCAAGCAGACCGTCAAAGAGATGACCGTAGAGCATCAAACTATAAAGAAGTAATATGAGTGCCAAAGATTATCCTGTCTCATTCCCCTACGGAGCGACAGACCCCCCTTACGGTACTAAACAATTTCCATACCACAGAGGAAACGATAGAGCCTGTCCTACAGGTACACCTGTTGTAATTGGTAGTACTACTATAGGACTTACCGGAGCGACTGGAATGGTCACGGGAGCACACCTACACATTCAGGAGTGGCAGAACACCGCCTATGGAGATAGAAAACCTCAGAACGAGTTTAAGCCTGGTACTGTTGTGGATACAGGATATAACGACCAGTGGGGTAATTATGTTACGATAAATGTGCAAGGCTGGAATGATACATATTGTCATCTCAGTAGGATAGATGTAACTAAAGGTCAAGTAATGGGAGGTGATATGCCAATAACAGTAGACCAAGTAGCAAGAGGAATCAGGGGTATAGGGGATAGGGAAGCTACCCAAGCAGAGTTAGATAATCAAACCTACAGAAACGACCCGGGATTGTTCATTGATACGTTCTGGAACAATGGTGGGAAGGCTGGATATGAATCTCGGGCTAAGTGGATTGGAGACATCTACCGCTTTATGACCGATTCAGATATTAGTCAGAAGGATTTAGACTTCTACATCTCCCGTCCTTTCGGATACATAGATATGATTTACTCACTAGGGCCGGATACAAATAAGAAGGTAAAGGAGGCTAACAACGGTAGCGCATCATATATAGCTGCACCGCAGTTGTTTATAAAGAAATGACAAACAAAGGTAAATCGTACAAAGACCGCCAGAACAATGAACGAAGAATTGTTTATTGGCTTAGAAGAAACTTAAATAAATTAGACAGGGTTCTAGGAAAGGTAGCAAAGAAATGAAGTTCTCATCAACTAAGACCATCGTCATTAACGTACTTGTAACCGCCGTACAGGGCTTTCTAGCAGCATGGGCTGTAACAGGCAATAAGACAGACAAAGCTTCTCTAGGAGCCGCAGTAGCAGCCGGAGCATCAGTAGCGTGGAACGTCGTTATTAAACCAGCACTAAAAGGAAACGGAGTACTATGATTTTTATCGTAAACGTACTGTTCGCAATCCTCGCCTACTTTGTTATTAAGTGGTTGGCAGATCAACTCACCGCTCCTCAACCCGTAGGAGTAGTCCTCGGAGTAATCGCAGCTATTGTAGTTTACATGGCGAACCTAGCAGGACAGATTGTAAAGTAATGGAACACGGCGGACGTAACAACTTCGTTGAACGCTTTAATCATGAAACTGAGGGTGTATACCGTCCTGAGACTATAGAGGCCCTTAGACGGCTCGTACGTATGGGTAGAGTAAGTGAAGAGACATGTATCGAACTACTAGAATTAGTAGAGTACGATAGACTTGCAACTCAAACAGAGGTGTTTGAACAGGGCTACACGCTACCAGACATAGACGGTGAAGCCCTGCCACCGCTCCCAACGGGCAATCCAAACTACGCTCGCCTTCACCAGATGTTTAATCGAGACTTCTCTTAGTGGAAGAGCTGTCTTATCGGACAGCAGATGACCGACTTATATACCCCTCTGAAACGCAACGTCACCACGCAGTCTGGCGTAAAGCCTGGTACAACTCTCCAATAGAGAAAGCCTTTCGAGGGCTTGTAATTGTACGTTTAACTATAGGCGCACACCGTCAACTACACAGTGAGATTGAACCACCAATTAAACCTAATCTTGATCTTATGCACGAGATTTGCCATCAACCTCTAGGACGTAATGAATACGACAGATTTGATAACCTAGTTACTTATCTAGGTGAGGTTGTCATGAACCATGGCAATAGAAACGCAGAAGACGCTGCACACCTACTTGTCAATTTTAAGGTGCAACAGTATTTTATAGACAAGGGGCGAGTTGATGGAATCCAATAACGAACTGTTTAGACTTAGAACTGAACTGACACTTAACCAGTGTTATCTATCTGACGTAGCTGATGCTCAGGCTGAACTAGCTAAGGAGTGGTCAGAACTACAGACGGTGCGTAACGGCCTTATAAAACGGATACTAGAGATTAAAAATGCAGGGTAGGTTCGAACTTAGAGACGAAGAGTACCGCTGTCCTGAGTACGGAGGGATAGATTGGAGAGAACGCTACCTGTCTTTTCTGGCTCTGCATGATGTAGAAATGCCTGGTTCTTTATGGTTTGTGGTTGACGACTGGGAACAAGAATTAAACGAAGAGAACACTATGCTATTCCAAAACTCCATCGCTCCAGAGTTAGATGCCGTGGCTATACTAGACCAGAGAGATGATAAGCCCTTCTGGTGGCATCGTATTAGATACGGAGAGGCTTACGAAGAGTTAGTTGATCTGATAGGTGGGTATGCTTGCGTCCTTATTACAGACTTCCCCATGGAGCAAGTCGTAAAAGCTTACCAGTTTATATCAGATGGAGAGTTAGCCAGAGAGTTAGACGAGCTATAACTACCTGAGTAGTAGGTATTCATACGTGTTTCTCTAGGTATCTAACAGCACTGTATAATGTGGCAGTACTCTCTTTTGCGTTTCCAATCATTGAGTTGCACTGTACGCATAATAACTCTCTAACTTTGCCGGTTTCGTGATTATGGTCAATACATGGTCTATCCATCAGCTTATCGCATATAGCACACTTCTCGTTTTGAGTTTTTAGCATTTGGTGGTACTCGTCAATGCCTTTCATATTGTATTGACCCTTCAGATGGTATTCTCTAATTCTTAGCGGTCTACAATTACTACAAAACCAACTCTTTCTAAACTTTTTGTGTTTGTTATCGGCTTTTTTAATGAACTCTTTGATCGGCAGGTTTTCCTTACATAGTTTGCACACCGATGTTTTATTATTGCCAGAATACTCCTGCAAACTTATTGGTACATAGGTGCTGGGCTTTCTATGTGGGACTGCACATAGCCTTGAGCAGACTATTTTTCTACCCTCTCTCTTTACAGTATCTACGAAATCACTACGCTTCATAGCCCGACTACCGCAAGTAGAACAGGTTATTTCTATATACCTTGCCGATGACCTACCACCAATGGTGTTGTTGCCAGAATAAATATGCTCCATACCACCCATTATACCTTGTTTCTGCGTAGTTTGTAAACCAGTTATTTTGACAAGCATAGTCCTGTAAGGTACATGGTAAGTCACCACAACGCTGTCCTATCCCCTTACAGCCAATGCTATTCACAGCATCCGTTCTACATCCACTCTCATGCTGGTATATGAACGAAGCGTACTGGTTATCTCCACAACTGGTCGCTGCATACGCTGTGGGCGTAATAGAAGCCGCATGTTGCAACTTTGCTAGGTCAGCAGCCTTCCTGTCCGCTTTAGCTTGTAGCTCGGCTTGTAGGGCTTCCTGTTGCTTCTGAAGCTCTATCTTTTCCTGCTCTAGTTGTTTGATCTTCTCTTCGTTATGGTCTTTGGAGTCTAGCTCCTTCTTTAGATCAGTGTTGAGAAGATCGTACTTTAGATTTAGTTGTATGAGATCTGACTGTGTACTTTTTATCTGTACGTCTTTTAATTTAAGTTTGTTATCGTGTTTGGTTATTGAACTTACTCCCAGTGCTATAAACCCGATAAGGCATAGCGCTAGAATCACACGTTTTAGATGTTTCATCATCATAACCTTGATGTGTATGAGAGAGGGAAGGGGGTTGGTTAAGCCCCTTGCTAGATTTCAATTTTGGATTTCCCTAGCTACTGCGGTGCTCAGTTCGACTCAGTTACACCGTATCAGCGAACTCCAGTGGTCTATCCCTCACTACTACACACCAATTGATGGCTAATATATCTCCTTAGTTAGTGAATTTCTGTAGTAACAGCATTGCAGCCCATAGGACTTGCGGTACTAGCATAAGCTTAGGTATCCATCCGTCAACTCCCATGGCTACTACATACGTACTGTAGCTGATACTGGCGATTACAAACAGCTGTAAGATTCCTACAGTGTTCGACTTGATATTATAACTCTTTTTCGAGCTAATGTTTGTTTTGGTTTGTTTCATTTGTTTGACCCTTTCGTTTAATGATAACGCTTACTAATATACACGTAGTAGTGATTAAAGTCAAGACCTTTATGCTTAACTATTAAAAAAGCTCCCTTGAGTTAGGAGCTTTTGATTATTCCGACCCTGTACGCAACCAGAACGGTCATTCTAGGGTTTCCGGTAAGGTTTACGCTGGTATTGCTACCTATTCGACCTTACATATACAGTATAGCATAAGCGGTATAGATTGTCAATAGTATTTATAAGTACCTGTTTTGGATAAGAGCTTCAGGTGCTTTTTTGTTAATACGAGGTTTGGGTTATCAAACATCTTTAGCTTTAGGCGTTTAACCTGTCTTATATCGTTAAACAGTTTCCTTCGCTTACAAGCCTCCTTATAGGTCATAGTAACTCTAGCCCCCTTTTCCATATTACAATCCGGGTGAGTTATGGATAGATTGGCCGTGGCGTTAGTCCCTCCAAGAAACAAAGGATAGATATGGTCGACATGGATATTGAGTCCCAATCTCTCTAGACATATGAAACAAAGATCATGCTGGGATCGACGCTTACTCTCTACCCAATCTCTACCAACGCCAGAACGCCAACTTTCATAAACCGTTCTTTTCTGCTTCCATGCTTTAAGTCTAAGCTCGTCGCTTGGATAGCGATAATATAATTTCTTCTCTTTCACGTTCTCTCCTTGTCTGCTTGACAAGTGTGGTATAAGAGAAGCCCCTCTGTTTCTAGCCGTTGTCCTCTCCCTACCCATAAATCCGGTTTATTAGATTTATGTTATGGGCTGGGTGGAGGTATCCGTGTAGTTTCCAGAGTCTGTCTCTTTCAGGCTAAGTGCCCGTACACTTTAACTATCTACATAATAGTTGACAAGATAGTAGCACAGCCTCTAAGCTAGAGTCAACAACGAAAGTTGTGCCCGCTCAAGGCAAGAGAACTATCTACATAATCCCCACCTAAGACGTGGGGTTTCTCTTTATACACTGACAATTATTAATATGTTTTCTCTTATGTGGTTGGATAAGCTTATGGCAAGTGTGACAGATAGTTAGACGCATATATAAGGTGGGGAAGGAATAACGAAAGGGTCATCAATCGAGAAAGACCTTCCCCGTAATAGGGTACTTTATGCACAGGAATATGTAAACTGGGTGTTGACTATACTACAGACTAATATGTATACTTAGAGTGTTAATAAAGAAAGGGTCAAATGAATAAAGAACTATATCAACTGCAAGATAAGGTCATTAACGACATTGAGTCCTTGGTAGATGCCCTTGAGGATCTCCATCGTGGCTTAGTAGAGCTGAATGACGAAATGGAGGCTAACAATGGCTGATGCAGGAGGAGATCTCACAGAGTTTCAGTACTACGCCGATCTTCTAGGCTGGGAACCAGACGATGAAAGAGTGAATGTAATAATAACGCATGGCGAGAAAACGATAGAGATATTCTAATGATACAGAACTACACATTAAAGAGTTTCACACCTTCAGACTTTAAGGACGACTACGGGAATACGTGGTGTACTGCGACCTTCGAGGAAGCCTCCGCCGAACCGGTTAAGTGGGTCGTGAAAGAAGTCAGTAAGCCAGTTATAGGACGAGAGTACTACGGGGAAATAACAGAGGAGACTTCTAGGAAGGGTGGAAAATACCTCCGCTTTAGATCTAAGCCCGTAGAAGATAAACCGAAAGAAGACAAAGAGGAGTACTGGGACGCTAAGAACGCCCAGATCAAAGCTCAGTGGGCTATAGGGCAAGCTGTGCAGCTATCTTTAGGCAAAAAGGTTCCCTTTACAGACATAGAACAAGACGCTAGGCGGTTTTTTAATATGGTAGACAGAGTTAAAGAAGGGCTGACAGGATACGATAAAGCCAAGGCTGTAGCCGACTCTCTGAAGGAACCAGCACCCTCTGATGAAGACTACCAGGCAAGCTTAGGATCTAGTTTCGACAAGGATGGGAACTATGAGCCAAACGCATAATGTAATGAAGCTTTGTAAGAGAATTAACGGAGCGACTAACTGGGAACTTAGTCACGTTAGTCTTAAATACTCTAGCCGGATAGCAGAGTTACGTGGTGAAGGGGTCAACGTACAGGCAGTAAGACAACAACTACCGAACGGAAGATATACAAATACGTGGAGATACTACATAAAGGAGGAAGAGTAATGGCAGGAACTAAAGAAGGCGGCGAGAAAGCAGCCAAAACCAACCTAAAGAAGTACGGCCCAGATTTTTACCAGAAGATCGGAGCTAAGGGGGGTAAAGCATCTACAACTGGTGGGTTTGCTGGAGACCGTGAACTAGCCAGGATCGCCGGACGTAAAGGTGGACTTAAAAGCAAGCGTGGAACTAGAAGTGGAATGTACTACGAAGATCTCGCTATGAGGATTAAATGATGGATTGGCAAATTAAGAACGTACCCCCAGAAACAAGAAGAAAAATAAAAGCTTTCGCTAAGAAGAACAACCTTCATATAGCTGGAGCATTAACAGTATTGGTGGAGAAGTTGGATGAAAGTGATTGAACAAACCCTAATGATAATCTTCTGGACTATAGCTCTAGCGGCGGTTCTTCTAGCAGCCGGTGGTTATCTGTACTACCCACTAGCAGTCAGGATAATTAACGTGATAATAGGGGGAGTATGAGCGAATACAAACAAACTTGGACTAAAGTAAGGTTGAACGATAGGTACCTGAAGGAGTTAAGAGACTACTACTCCCTTCCTTGGTATAAGAGATTGTTTAGGAGAGCACCATGAGCTTAGACGATAAACTGAGAGAATACCGAGAGTGGGTGAACAGTGAGAACGCCAAGACCCTTAATACACATCCAAGTATACTTCAGGCTCCAATAGCGATGAGTCTATACTGGAAACGTATTAGCTTAGAAGGCTACTTAAGTTGGCTAGACACCCAAGATGAGCGGTCTAAGTCCCGTGATAAAGTTCGACCGCAAACTGAGGTGTCCCGAAAGCTAGGCAAGTCATGAAAGATGTAATAAGCGTGGATAGAATACTGATTAGTTTATATCTAGGTGATGGATTTATAGACTCAGTGCCAAACTGGAAGACTCAGATGGAAAACGACAAGTTGGCTGAAAGCAAGAGACTCCTCCATTCTCTACTAATTAGTAAGCTACCAGAGAAGAGTACCCACAAACCATCGGATGCTGCTCACTATAACCCGCCTGAATGTTGTATAAGAACTGAGGGCTACAATTCTGCTATAGACGATATCCGTAAGAGTATTGATGAGATGTTTGACCTAACAAGTGGAGGTAAGTAGCATGGGTTTTAGAACAGTAATGGTAACCGCAGATACTGGCTTAGAGCTGCCTGAGTGGTTTATAGAGAAGTGGGGGAAGCAGTTCCACTTCGGGGTCAGTAAGTTAGATGATAGTGGCAGACAAGTGCTGAATGCTATGCCTATTGCCAGCAAGTTTGAACGGAAATACTACGCCAGTAAAGATGAGGAAATATTTACCGACTTGCAAAAAGCACTAGTTGAAAACGAGGATGGTTATTTGAAAGATTTTGAGCTTGTACTTCTCCACGAATGTGATGGTATCACAAAGGTTCACATAGGTAAGGACTTCATTCGTATGTATGAACCTGAAGATTGGCATGAGGTCGATGGAATCACCCACGACTATTGCTACGGATGTTCCACCCCAATCAAGGATTCAGAATGACCACCTACACCCTTCACAGAGCTAAACTAGCCTACTCTCTGTTACCGATGGAACAAAAAGACATAGCTCTAATCTTAGGTGTGACACAGCAGAGAGTGAGTCAGTTGTTGTATAGGTATAAGGTTTGGGAGAGACGGGCTAGCATACGACAAGTTCAGCGTTCGTTTGAAAGCATTAATCAAAGAAGGGGGCAATCAGCGTGAGTGAAATCATATTACTGGGGATAGGGTTGTTAGTGGGCTATCTGTGGGGAGGTTCTAGCGGTACTAAGGCTGGGTATTGGCAAGCACTCCAGGACTTTGACGGAATAATCGAAAAGGCTTTAGAAAAGAGACGCTCCTCCCAGGGGTCTAAGGACGGTAAGTAATGAGCACCTCAGAAAACTTTAGTGTCTCAATAGAAAGTCATTATGCTAAACAAACAGATGGATTTGTATATTACTACTGGAGGCTAGTCGGCTCAGATACATGGAACGTACAAAAAACAGCTATGAAAGAAGTGCCGACTACAGAAATGGTTATGAACATTCGTAACAAAGTAGCTAAGGAGCTAGCCAATCAGGTTGCCCCAGAAGGAGGGAAAGACAATGAGTAAGTACGATATCAAAGACGCAATCATGCTCAAAGAGTGTATGAAACAAATAGCCCTGATTAGAGCTAAGTATCCTAATGGGCCAGCCTACTACCTAGATGTTGGGGATGACCTTAAGCTAGCTATTGAGTTTATTCAGGAGATGGTGGAGAAGAAGGTATGAACCCCCCACAGAATAGCGATGACATAGACGAGATACTTAATCCATGCAAAGAAGCCGATGGTATTGATATCCCAGAGCACCTAAAGTACGGCATCGTCTGCGACCATGATGACGGATGGTGGTGCGAACATAGAGCTGAGAAAGTCGGACAAGCCCTTCAATCCTTCCTCGACCAGAAGGTGAGAGAAGCGAGGATAGATGAACTAGAAAAACTGAATGCTGCTAGGGGTAGATTCAGTACATCCGGCTATAGTATTTGGGTAGGTATCCAGATTGAAGACCGTCTCGAGGAACTTAATAAAGCGAAAGGGAAGAAATAATGGGTGAGTTTGAAGAATTACTAGGAACCACTGGCGTTGAGCAGTGGGTAAGGAATAAGTTTGTTAGAGCACTGTCAGAGTTTAAGAAGGACAACAGTGATTGGGACATTGATAAATTTATTGCCGACTTCAATCGGCAGCTACTAGCAGACTTCACGATTGAGGCTAGGAAAGCTGTTGATAAGACAATCTCTAGAGCTACAGACTTACTAGAGAGCACCAAGTTGGAGAGCGAACACGAAGCCTCTCAGAAAGCTAGCAATGTTTAAGCTACAAAACGGCTACATTAATCCAAAGTATATAGTGAGCCTCTACGACGAAGATGAAAAAGACTTGTTTACCGTTACGATGATTAACAGAGAAGTAATCTCCCTCACCAAAGAAGAATACGAGGAGCTGAGTAAGCTATGAACATAACCAAACTATACTTCAGAGATATTACAGAGAACATGGCAGAGTATGCTATTAAAGAATTAATAGAAATGTTAGAAGAGTATATCGATGACCAAACACCAGAACCTCTGGAACAAAGCTAGGAATAAATGGCTTAAAGAGAATCCCCCAAATCATCAAGGGTATTGGGAATGTTACTTGTGTGGGAAGTGGATAGACAAATACGATCTTACGTTGGATCACGTACTACCTCGCTCTAACAGACAGGATCTTCGGTACGAACAAACAAACCTACGTCCATGCTGTAGTAGTTGTAACAACAATAAGGGTAGTAAACACTAGGTTTATGCTACTATCTAATTATTAAGGGGGGTCATGGAAGTATCATTAATCGGGAACGGATATTTGGGCCAAGCTTACGAGAAGGTATTCCCCGAAGCTTTAGTTTATGATGAACCTAAAGAGCTATACGCCGGTCAAGAGACGTTGGAAGCCGGAAGGCTAGCGGTCAACCATACTGATATAGCTATAGTCATGGTTCCGACAGACTATAAAGACGGGGAACTAGACACATCTATAGTAGAAGACGTTGTGGGGTGGCTAGAAACACCTACAATACTTATAAAATCTGCTTTACAGCCTGGCACTACAGATCGGCTTATAAAAGAAACTGGCAAGAACATAGCCGTGAGTGTCGAATATATAGGTGAGTCTAACTATTGGCAACCACCTCATAAATATCCCCACCCCCAAGATCCACGACAACACCAACTTCTTGTAGTGGGTGGTGCAGAACCAGCCAGAACTACGGCAGCGGAGGTTCTATGGGAGAAGATGTCCCCTGACATCCGTATACACCTTGTGACTGCTTTAGAAGCAGAGATTACTAAACTAGCTGAGAATACTTACGGAGCGTTGAAGGTAACGTGGGCTAATGTTTTAAGGGATATATGCGAAGAGTACGGCGCTAACTTTATACAGGTTCATCAGGCGTGGAGTGAGGACGGTAGAGTTGATCCTATGCACACTAGATCTATTGAGCATAAGAGGGGATGGAAGTCGAAGTGCTACACGAAAGACTGTAATGCATTTGCCAAGCTAAGTGGTTCGGAAATGTTAAGAGGAATGATACTCGACAATGAGCGTCATCTTGAACTAAATGATTAGACTATCTTGTGATGATGGATGTGAAAGTGACATGCGTGTCGCTGATCTTGCAAGGAAGTACGAATTAGACTGTACGTTCTACTGGCCGGTGGAATGGCGTTCGTTGGCCTATGACAACGGGTATGAGCCATTAAACGTCGTACAAGCGGTATCAATAGCTCAGGACTTCGAAATAGGCTCACACACCGTTACTCACAGACACTTAACCAAGATGCCTTTTGAAGAAGCAAGGATTGAGATATCTGACTCCAAGTTCATGCTTGAGGCTTTATTTGCCAAACCAATAACTAAGTTCTGTCCACCAAGGGGATATACAAACCCTGAACTGACAGACTTTACTATGGAACTTTACCAATCGCAGAGACTTACTAAAGGGCCTGGACTGGTACATGTCCATCCTAACAGTGGAGCAAACAACGGACTTCCTTGGAGAACCTATTACGAGATGGTTAAATCACAGGGCGATATAGAATGTTGGCTGCATTCTTGGGAAATAGATAAATACAACCTGTGGGATGAGTTAGAAGAGTTTTTAATGACAGAAACGATTAGAGATGCAGCTGCACATAGCTAATTACGAACCTAACCGTATGGGTGGGGGATGGAGTTTTCAGAATAATCTGGCTAAAGGCTTTGAACACACCGAAGACTCTGACATATACTTTATTACTTCCCCTTCTATCGTACAGAGAGCAGAGGTAGTACAGGCTAAATCTCAAGGCAAGAAGATCGTATTGCGTTTAGACAACGTGATCAGGAACAGCCGGAACAGAAACACGGGAATGAGTAGAATGAAAGACTTTTGTGAGTTAGCCGATCTCGTAATCTATCAGAGCGAGTGGGCTAAGAAGTTTTTAATGCCCTTCACAAAAACTGACGGGCCTGTAATTTTAAACGGGGTGGATACGAGCATATTCACCCCTTCAGATAAACCAGAGGGGACTTACCTATATGTCCGTAGTTCAAGAGATGAAGGTAAGCAGTGGATAATGGCGTGGTACTGGATGGTAAATCGTCCTGGAAAGCTGGAAATAGTAGGAAAGTTCAGCCCAGAGAACTTAGAGTATAACTTCGACTTCTACAACGGCGAGGACTATACATTCTCAGGCCAACAGACCGACATGCCTTCGGTGTATCGCAGGAACAAGTACTTCTTATACACGTATTTGAACGACGCAATGTCTAACACCGCCATTGAAGCACTATGTTCCGGTTGTGAGATTATTGATGTAAATGGTATGGCTAAAACGGGAGGTATGCCTGAAATTATGGCTAAATGGGAAACTTCAGGCAGAGATTATTTTAGTACCGATAGAATGTGCCAAGAATATGGCAAAGCAATGGAGATTTTGTTATAATGATACTTGAAGCGGTGGAACTCAAGTGTTACAATATAAGCATGATAAGAACTGGTAGATTTGTAGATTGTGAATGGTGTGGAGACCAAACGTATAAAAGAATGGCTCAGATAGTAAGCCACAAACACCACTATTGTTCTCAAGAGTGCAGGATAAAAGCTTTGAATCACAATAGAGTTGCGTGGAACAAAGGTACAGTCGGGATTATGAAACCTAACAGCACCAGTTTCAAAAAAGGGCAAAGAGTATCTGTTGCAACGGAGTTTAAGCCTAGAGAACATGCTTTCAAAGGCACATTAAGTGAGTATAAATATATCCACTATAAAGTCGGCGTACTGTTCGGCAAACCAGAACAATGCGAGGACTGTGACAAAGATGGATTGGCTGGTAGGCAGATACACTGGGCTAACATGACAGGAGTGTATGACACTAATAGAAGTAATTGGCGTAGGTTGTGTGTAAGGTGTCACGCTATAAATGATGGGAGAATACCAAATGGCAAGTTCTTATAGACTAACACTAGAAAACTGGCTAGGCACATTAGATGTAAGTGCGGAGAGGGTTCTAGGCATTGGCGATTCTCAGAACCCGACTAAAGGCAGAACTAAGTCATGGGACGTTAAAGAATACCTTATAGCCGACTTAGCAGAACCCCATAAGGATAGTCCAAAGCCCGATATAGAGATGGATCTGAATGTCAGTATGTTAAAGAATCCAAAAGCATATAAAGATCAATACGATCTTATATTCTGTCTTGAGGTATTCGATTATGTGTGGAACCCATCATTTGCAATTATGAATATAATGCAATTACTTAAAGATGGTGGTACTGCATGGGTCACTTTCCCTTCTTTTTATCCACTGCACCAACCTGTCGAAGATGACGCATTAAGATATATGCCAGCTGGAATAGTCAAACTCGCTGACTACGCCGATCTTTCAATAGAACAGATGATTAAACGCCGACCTGAAACAGATATGTTAATGCAAACTTGGAGAGCTGAAAGAATGAGGGCTGCTAAACATGAAGACCACGAGTTTACAGGGTTTATAGTGGAGTTAAAGAAATGAAGTACATAGCTTACAGAATGAGAACCCTTACAACAGTGGTCGGATCAAATAGTTCGTCGTTTAAACAAGCTAAAGAGGTAATGTGCGAACATATCAAAAACACTCTAAAACCTGAGAAGGGTAAGATAGAGGTTGTTGGCGAATTTGAGACGTTGGCTGAAGCAGAAAAGGCATTAAAAGAGTGAAAGCATACGTGACGAGTATTGGAGAACCTACCACAGAATTGTGTTTGTGGAGCCTAGAGAGGCACGGTATCGAGACTGTTCTGATACAGGATAAAAGCTCTCTGGCTAATAAGCTATCTATGATTTATGAACAGGCTGATGATGACTTTATACGTGTAGACGCTGATGTAATAGTTAACAGGAATATAAGAAGACTACCAGAAAATAAAGATATATGGTGGTGGCAATTCCACACCTATGACTGGTTTAAACAAGATATAGCATGGGGTGGAGTACAGTACTACAAAAAGGAGACTCTACCAATTCTAAGAAAACACATGGGCGAGGCGATGCACCTAGAACGTCCCGAGTCTTATCTATATAGACTAAAAGAGTTCCACGACCCCAGAAGGTGTATCGGTGATCCTGTTATTATGGGATTGAATGGCTATAAACAAGATGATGTAGCCAGAGTTAAATACGTCAAAACCCGAAGGAAGCAATTGGATAACTACGACTTTGAACTATCAGATAGGATAAGTGCTTTATGATCTCGATTTTTACTACCATCTCCAACCCACAGAAAAGAGGAGACTGCTGGAAGGAAGCCATCAAATGCTATTCAGACTTCGCTGATGAGGTGATTGTAGTGTCCGGTGGAAAGGAGAACTGGCTAGACATAGAGGCAATAGGCAAGAATGTAAAATGTATTTTCTACGAATGGCCTGAAGAGTTTAGCTGGGAGTTCATTGGAGAGCAATTTCATAGGGGTTATGAAGCCTGTTCGGGAGATTGGGTTATACATATGGACGTTGATTTCTTCTTTCACGAGCGAGATTTTGGACGCATAAAACAAGCGCTAAAAGACTACCCTTCATCACCGGCTGTATCATTCTACAAGTGGCAGTTTATACTCCCAGATAGATACAACTTAAAGAGCCGCCTTGTTCTGGCGGTTAATAAGGGAGCGTTTGGGGATAGGTTAAGATTTAACGGAGGTGGGGATTTATGTCAACCTACCTTAGATAATGTAAACCTCAACTTAGATGAAGTCCCACAATCTGGAGTACCGTTTTACAACTATGAAAAGATTAAGAAGAAAGTCCCCCAGATAGCTGATGACGTTGGAAGGATGGATCGTGCTTACTATGCACACTTCGGGAAGTACTTATATGGTGAGGGTGATGATATGTCGGCCTTTGACGGGTGGATACACATGTCCACCGGACGTTTAGGTAAACCCCAACAGTTTATAGGTTTTGGAGATCACCCTAAATATATACAGAAGGTAATTAAGAACCTAAAACCTGACCAGTGGGGATATGGTGGTTTTGGATTAACAGAGGAGAACCGCTATGTTAAAAGTATGCGTAATAGTAGATAAGACAGGCACTGCCTTAGATCGTTTAGCTAAAGGAGTAGCCAAGTATCACACTAATTTGAATTATGTTGTGTTAGACATTCACCCTAAACGTCCGGACGCAGAACAGTTAGAGAGGTTTGAACGTGAAGCTATAGATGCAGACATCATAGACGCTCAATACTATAGATCTCTTTACATGCTCAGAGCAATGTACCCATGGCTGAAAGATAAAAAAACGATTTTAACCCACAACAATCCCTATGCAATAGAAGAACAGAAATGGAACGATGTCGATCTAAACGTGGGAAATAACAACTACATCACAAAAAGATTAGGTGAGATAACCGAAAAACCCGTGGAGTACGTTCCCTTAACAGTAGATACAGATTTCTGGAAGTTTAACCCCGATTGGCAACCAACAAAGAACGTAATAATGGTAGCTAACAGAATAGAAAGTAAAAAAGGAATCTTACCAGTAGCAATTGCTTGTGCTGATCTTAACCTGCACTTCATTCTTGTAGGTGCTATAAGCGACAGAAACTACCTACAAGGCATAATGGACACCACAGGTAATGTAGAGTTTCACGAACAATGCTCAGATGAAGAGTTGAGAGAATTGTATTATAAGTCTTCTATACATGTATGCAACTCTGTGGATAATTTTGAATCAGGTACACTTCCTATCTTAGAAGCGATGCTGTGCGGAGTACCTGTTCTTACTAGGAACGTAGGCCATGTACCTGATCTTAACAATGGCGAGAACATGGTCATCTTAGAAGGCCAGCCAGAAGATGTGGCAGGGATACAAGAAAAACTTCTAGAGATGATTAGCAGCAAAGCTAACGGTACAACCTCTAAGCAATACGGTGCAGGGTACGATCTAAATACTATGCGTGATAAGGCCTGGAACACCGCTAAGAGTAGAAGTTTTGAACGAAGAGCCTACATGTACCAGAAACTTTACAGACAAGTGATGTGGCCGGATCAAATCCCCGTCTCGGTTGTTGTTCCCGTCTACAATAAGCCCGAGATAATTAGTAAATGCCTCAGCGCTATAGCAGAACAAACCCACAATAATATAGAGGTTATAGTGGCAGATGATGGAGACAACCCCACAGTGGTGTCTCAGTATATGAACTACGTTAACTTTCCGGTTAGATACATAAACACCAATGATGATGACTACGGACTAGCCAGGGCCAGGAACGAAGCCACCATCGCAGCAACAGGCGATGTAATGGTTTACTGTGATCAGAGGATGGTCATGGAACAAACAGCGATAGAGGAGTTTTTAAAAAGATTAGCCCCCAAGATCTGGTTGTACGGAAACAAAGGTGGTAAAAAGAGCTTTGTAGAGAACTTCTCCTGTATTTACCGAGACGATATAATTAGGTTTGGACTGTTCAATGAACGTATGACTATGTATGGCGGTATGAGTCAGGAGCTTAGATCCAGAGCTAAATATCAGGGTATTAGAATGGAGTACGTCGAGAGTGCCAAAGCCATCCCCACAGGAAAGAGCAGTAATAAGAATAGAAAGAAGCAGGAGATAATCAAGATGAAAAATCGTCTCTTCCAGATGGGCTTATGAACAGAGAACAACGAAGACTGAAGAACAAGAAAGACAAGACTCAAAAGAAGAAGTACTCTCTTCAAGACGTACAAGCTGCTATGAACATTGCTATTGAAATGAAGAAGCACACCAAGGGTCATTTGTTCAGCAAGAACACCAAGGACAGGTGTGTGTTCTGTGGTCAAACTATGAAGACAAAAAAGCAGTGCGATTATTGGGTGATGACTCTGCTAGATAGGATGCAGACCATTCTAGTCAATCCGTCTTTCTTTATGGACGATAACATCCAGGCTTTATGGCTGCAGCATGGAGAGGAGTACCAGAACATTAAGTTACCTTTGAATGTGGGGCCTAAGCCATGATTAACATCTTTGGGTGTGTGAATCATTTGGGAAATCAGTATGAGTTGTTGAAGTTGGCGAAGCGTGGCGAGGTGAAATTTCACTACTTAGAAAACAATGTGAGGCGTTGGTCTAAGTACTCATCTCGTCCCGAACCTACTACATGGCTTTCACCTGATGAGTTTGAATGGGTCACTCACTATGAGAAAGGAAAGTATGACTTAGCCATACTTCACGTCGATCAACAGCATGTAGATCCAAGGATAGGAAAAGGACAACTCTATAGACAGCTTAATGAAGTAATCCAAGATGTACCCAAAATTGTAATCAATCATGGCACGCCATTATGGGACGACTTCTACACTGAGGATCTAGTTATAAATGGAGGGATTGTACACACACCAAGAGGAGTTTTTCCTTTAGATGGCATGAAGCAACTTGTAGGGGATAACTTCATGGTGGTTAATAGCTACGAATCAGTAGACAGGTGGGGGTGGGGATATCCTTTAATTCACGGTATAGATCCTGATGAATGGTACGACCTACCCAAAGAACCTAGGGTTGTGTTAAGTCTTTCCCCTGGAGGGTTGGATAAGTACTACAACCGTGAACTAATAACAGCTATAAAAGGAGCAGTCCATGAACGTACAGGGCTGGATGTCTATCATGTAAACGTAAATATAAACTTTGAGCAGGATAATTGGGAACAGTATAAAAGGTTTATTGGGTCTTCATTAATCAATCTTTCCCCTTACAAAGACAGTCCTATGCCTAGAAGCAGAACAGAAGCTATGATGAGTGGAGCTGTTGTTCTTTCAAGTAAGTATCACGGAGCGAGTGAGTTTATAGAACACGGAGTAGATGGGTTCATAGTCCCGGACAATCCATTGTCTTACGCTAATGCTATTCATGGGCTGTTGAACGGAAACTATAGAGAAGCTTTACTAATGGGTCAGAGAGCCAGAGTAAAAGCTGAGAAGTTATTTCATGTGGAAAGGTATCTGGATGATTTGGACTTTATCATTAAAGAGGTGGCAGCCGGAAGGAGACCAGAATGGTCGGGAGAAAAGATATGGTAAGACATAATATAGTCAAACTTATAACCCAGGAATCAAGAATGACTGTAGATGAAGATGGAATCTACCAAATATATAAAATAAGGTTAATAGATATCCTAAGACTCATTCGTGACAGAAGAATATTCGTTAGGCACATAAAATGATAAGGTTCTTCACGCATTCTGCTTTCCATGGAAAATCAGAGCTTACTGGTTCCGACTTCATACGCTGTAAACAACTAATAAAGCACTGGCCTGAAGCTGATCTATACAAATATGGAGAAAATCCGGAGACTTTAATCTTCAACAAGGTATTCTGTTCAGATGATTACAAGTTCCCTGAACACTTTGAGGGTAAGAAGATACTAGATATATGCGACCCTATGTGGCTGGAAGGAAGTGCTATTGTCGAGACCTGCCATGCTATGGATGTCGTAACTACGTCTACAGAGCCACTAGCGGCTTATATAAGGCAGTTTCACAAGAAAGTGGTAGTTGTTCCCGATCGGTTTGATTTAAGCGTCCTACCGGCCCCTAAAGAGCACAAGGGTAAAGCTAAAACAGTTGTGTGGTTTGGCTACTCTCACAACTCTCACTCCCTAAAACCTGCCATGTCTAAAGTTGATGAGCTTAACTTAAATCTAATAATCATCAGCGATCAAGACCCGTTGGATATGTGGCATAAAAGAGATGATGACAGATATACGTTCGTTAAGTATAACGAAGACACTATTTATGAAGAACTACAAAAGGCCGACTATGCACTCTTGCCTGACGGAGTAGGGCCGAAAGATATGTTTAAAAGCAACAACCGTACAGTAAAGGCTCAGTTAGCTGGATTACCAGTAGCTAAGACTCCTGAAGAGATGGATCTATATGCAGAAGAAAAGAATAGAATTGACTGGTTTAATACCTCATATGATAAGATTAAGGCGGAATACGACGTTAAACTATCTGTTAAAGAGTTAAAAGAGATCATAAATGAAATCAGTGAAAACTCAGTGGGAAAGTAATGGCTGGTATAGATAACCTCACACCTTGGAAAAAAGGGCAATCCGGTAACCCAGCAGGGCCTAAGCCTGGCTATAAGCATATATCTACTTGGATAGAGGATATGTTGAACGATGAAGAGTTTGAGGCCAATCTGATAGACAGTAAGCATGGGGTGGTTGAGTTTAAGGGCGCACCACTCAAAGCAATTATAAAGACAGCTATTCATAAAGCTATAAACGGTGACAAGTCGTGGGCCGACTGGTTGGCTAATAACGGGTACGGCTCCCTGCTAAAGATACAGACAGAAGATCCTAGACAAGACATATTAGAGAAATACGGGTTGGGGGTTGAAGGTGCAGACGAAAAGAGCTAGCGGGCAAGGTAATATAACGCCAAACGGATATATAAGGATCAGAGATAATACTGGTCGCATGAGGATGCAGCACAATGTCGTATGGGAAGCGAAGAATGGATATATTCCTACAGGATATGATATCCATCATATTAATCACGTTAAGACAGATAACCGTTTAGAGAATCTTGAGCTACTGACAAGACTCGAGCATCGGCGGAAACACAATGGCTGGTATAAGACAGGAGAGATATGGTATAGACCATGTAAATATTGTAATAGAGAACTCGAAGCTAACTACAATAATTACTATATGACTACGGAGAACAACAAGAATAATCCAGTAGGTACGATCCTATTCGGTAAATGTAAAAGTTGCCATATAAAGGAAGTAGATTATGCTCGAAAAGTTAAAAAAACTTCGTGAGAGTCATTTGGCTATTCAGCATGACGTTGTTTTCTATCCGTATCAAGAGCAAGTATCAGACAGAATACTAGAAGCTTTAATACAGAACCTTCGTCTTACAGCAAGTGCGACAGAAGAAGATATTAAGAAACTAAAGTTAGTTGAGATACCCATCGAGTTTAGTCGGCAGAGTGGCAAGACTACGGCTATTGTCTATACGGTGGAGTTTATACTTACTTGGCTTTCTATAAGGTTTAACAGACAGATACATATAGCTATCTTCGCTCCACAAATAGAACAGGCTAAGACCGACTTTGATAGATTGAAGGTAGCTCTAAGAAGAGTTAAAGATTTAGTAGAGGTAGACGAGGCTACTAAGAGAATCATCAAGGAACAGGAGAACAGTAAGACTCTAGTGATGCCCGATGGGTCATCTTGTTACATCGCTCCCGTGAGTAAAACAAGTCATCCAGAATCTAAAACACTTGATCTGATGATCTTTGAAGAGTCTCAGGACTTAGATGATCAGATTATTAAAGAAAGTATATTCCCTATTGGTGCTAGTACTAACGCACCACGAGTCTTTATAGGAACGGCAGGGACTAAGATATGTTACTTCTACCGTTTAGGACAGACTGGTAGAGCGTTAAGATTGTATTTCGAGGACATAGTGGCCCAGAGAAGGGATGTGTATGATCGTACAGGTGATGCTAAACACCTGATCTATGAACAAACCGTTAGACAGGAGATCGAGAAGCAAGGAATAGATAGTGATGAGATCCAACGTCCTTACTTTGGTAAGTGGCTAATAGGTACGGGTCAGTACACAACTGAAGAAGACTTAGATGCAATGATAGACCCCAAAAGAACCCGTCCTACATGGCGCAATGAAGTTGATGACTGCTTTGTGGGGATTGATACAGCTAAACACCCCGACTCTACTGTTGTAACTGTAATACGCTGGAATAAAGAGACTAAGAAAAAAGACTTACTTAATTGGTGTGAGCTTAGAGGAGAGAACTACCAAGACCAGTTTGATATTATTAAGGACTTTCTTTCACATTATAAAGTCGTTTCTGTGGCTATAGATGCTACGGGACAGGGTGACTTTATGCCGGATATGTTTGAAAAGCACACCGAGTGGGCCGATGAACACTCCGGTCTTTACAGAGTTAAGTTCAGTTCAGTCAGTAAGGATCTGATCTACAAGAACCTGAAAGTCTCGATAAAGGAGTTATTGACGACTTTACCTATTCTTGGTACAAAACAAGGAGAGAAGTTCAGGCAGCAAATGCTGGATCTCCAACAAGAGTACAAAGGACAACTTCTAAGTGTACACCACCCCGATGACCCGAATGGACATGATGACTACCCCGACAGTTGGGCGTTGGCTGAGTGGGCTTATGCAAAGTACAACGAGGATAACAATGCTTCTATATCCTTTGTCTCAAACGAGAAAGAACGAAAGGTAAAACATGGGGATTCTGGAAAGGTTGAGGACTATTGGCCAGGCATCGACTGAGCCTGTTGAGCCTGAAACAAAATCATACGATGTCCTAGGTGGATTGGTAGATTTCGGTGGTAATAAACTGTCCGATCAGAAGAGTATATCCACTAAACTATTATTAGCTAACAGA
>Ga0209365_1000040_pt1 | contig 32574 bp, 23 predicted proteins | sample WorMetimpBELIZE2_FD_187389 | JGI IMG/M metagenome (GOLD analysis project Ga0209365, IMG submission 187389) | Marine gutless worms symbiont microbial communities from Max Planck institute for Marine Microbiology, Germany - Olavius imperfectus... | ecosystem: Host-associated > Annelida > Digestive...
GCAGTGTCTTTATTTTATGAGGGTAATAGCCGAACCGATATTGCAAAACGTCTAAACACTGCAAGAAGTAGTGTGAATAAATGGGTTTCTAGTTACCTAGAGTATGGGCTTGATGGTTTAGACAATAAGCCTATTCAAGGACGTCCATCAAGGCTGCAACAGCGGCAACTTGAACAACTGTCTGAATTTATAAAGCGCACGAACACAGAACTTCGCGGTGGCCGCCTTACCGGTGAAGACATTGTGCATTACATTCACACTGAATTTGGTGTTCATTACCACTTAAATCATGTCTATAAAATTCTAAAGCAACTTGGCTTTAGTTGGATCACAAGCCGCTCTAAACACCCAAAACAATCATTACAGAGCCAAGAGGCTTTTAAAAAACTTCCAGCTGGAAACGATCCTTCACACACCAGGACACCTTCCTCTTGATCGGATCGACGTATGGTTTCAGGACGAAGCACGATTTGGCCAGCAAAATCCGACTACGCGCATTTGGGCTGAAACAGGCACTCGGCCACGGATTGTAAAACAACAGCAATTTGACTATGGATACTTATTTGGCGCGGTATGTCCAGCCACAGGCCAAACAGAAGCGTTAGTTAGCCCATTCGTAAATAAAGAAGCAATGACGCAGCATATGCGCCAGATATCACACGCGACACCTGTTGGAAGACACGCTGTCGTGATAATAGATGGCGCAGGCTGGCACACATACGATACAGCTGCAGAATTTAAAAACCTAACCCTGATAAAGCTCCCACCTTATTCACCAGAGCTAAATCCAATAGAGCAAGTATGGAGCTGGATACGACAGCATTGTTTATCCAATAGAGTGTTTTCGGGCTATGACGAAATTGTCGATGAAGTTTCAAAGGCATGGAATCACTTTATTTCAATCCCGGATCGAGTGAAGAAAATGTGCAATCGGGAATGGATTAAATTGATTTAATCTTTATGCGGAATGGTATTACTTCACCTTGCGCTAATTCGTCTTTTATTAATGAGCTTTATCTCTTCATTCTGCATGACGAATTACCACGCTGTTGGGTTTCGCTGCGCTCTACCCAACCTACGCCACGCCTTCCAACTTTCCAGTTGCTGACAAAAAAGCCCAGCCGGTTTCCTGGCTGGGCTTCTATATCTAGTAATGATGAGATTACTTAATAATCATACTGTAGATAAGCGCAAATACGGCTAGAGAGCCAACTGTTAATACGAACAGTGTGCTTAAGCGGTTTCTGTATTTGTGTAAGCTAGGTACTTTATAAACGGCAATCATTGGCATGATGAAAAGGATCATGGCGATGATAGGGCCTGACAGCTGATCCATCATGTCTAAAATACTTGGGTTGATCACCGAGCAATACCAAATAGCAAAGAACATGATAACAGTGCCAATCTTATCAACGAGTTTAGGGTTCATATGGGCTTGCTTACTAACAAGGCCGTTGAAGCTTTCACGGGCACCTAAGAAGTGACCTAAGAATGAAGACGTAATCGCGATAAAGGCTACTAATGGCCCTAAGGTAGCAATAAACGAGTTATCTGTAATATTGGCAAGGAATGACAAGATAGACACGTTATCAGCTTTTGCTTGTATCATTTGTTCAGTAGATAGTGACAGCACACACGAGAATACAAACAGTAAAACAAACACGATTAATAGTAGGCTAGTACGCTTTAGAATTGCTTCTGACTTCATTTTAGCATTGTTGCCATAGTGAGCACGTTGTACATGCACAAAGCTTGAGATCGCAGCTGCGTGGCTAAATGAGAATACAATGATAGGTATTGATAACCAAAGTGTTTTCATAAAGCCTGAAAACTCAGGGACAGACACATCTGGCATTTGCCAGCTTGGGATCAGGTAAATCGATAAGAAAAACAAGATAGCGACGAGAGGATAAACAAGGATTGCAAAAGCACGTAACATCAGTGCTTCGCCACCAAGCATTAAACTGATCATACCGCCAACGAGTACACCAGATAACAGTACGCGTGGTGGTGATTCCATACCTAGTTGATTAACGATAAAGCTATCAACAGTGTTGGTTAATCCAACACCGTAAATAAGTAAGATAGGGAAAATAGAAAGAAAATACAGTAAAGAGATTAAGCGCCCGGCGTTAATGCCAAAGTGTTCTTCTACTACATCGGTAAAGTCTGCTTCAGGCTGTTTTGATGATAAAACAAATCGGGCTAAGCCTCTGTGAGCTAAGTAAGTCATCGGAAAGGCAAGACACGCCATGATAATCAAAGGCCAAAATCCGCCGATACCGATATTAATTGGTAAGAATAAAATCCCTGCACCGACTGCGGTGCCAAATAAACTTAATACCCATTGGGTGTCATGAAGATTCCATTTTGAGTTACTACTTGTTGTCGATGCATCATACGGCATAGCATCTTGATGTGTGTTCATTAGCACTCCACTATTAGAATAATAATTGTCGCGCAGCATATAGAAAAGCGACTTAGAATGCATGTTTTAGCGTTGTATTTAAATAACTATGCTGTAAGGAGAGACTTACAAAAGAAGAAAGTTGGGCTTATTTATAAAGCCCAGTTGTGGTATTTATTCTGCTGCTGCAAGTGCGCGAGCTTTAATATCTGCGGCAAATGCTAAACCTTTCTTAAAACGTGCCTCAGCTGCAGTGATTTCACTTTCATCGCCATTAGCGGCAAGCACTCCTTGTGAAAGGGCTTTATAAAGTGCGCTAATTTGGGCCTCGTAGCCAGATTCAATTGCTTTTTCAACAGTCGTCATGGTTATTCCTTTATGAGTTTGAGAGAGCAAAATACTATAGGAACAAGGACTTATTGGCTAGATGATTGTGGTCATAAAGTAGGGAATATGAAATTTTGATATTTATTTTGCGATGACAGGGGAGACGCTGGGTTTCGCTACGCTCTACCCAGCCTACGGTATTTAACGGAATGCTTTTAGTCCTGTAATGCCGATACGACAAAATACGGGTTCAGATACTCTTCTTTACTGTTATACAGTAGTGGGCTGCCATCGAGTTTGCTAACCGTTGCGCCTGCTATTTCGGCAATCGCATGACCTGCTCCGGTATCCCACTCACAGGTTGGGCCTAGGCGTGGGTATATATCAGCACTACCTTCGGCAACAAGACAAAGTTTTAGCGAGCTGCCCTTTGAAACCATTTCTACATCTTCAAACTGTTTTACAAATTCAGCTAGATCAGGAGAAGGGTGTGAACGGCTGCCGACAACACGGATAAGCCCTTTATTTGGTTTACGGGTTACCTTAAGTTCAATGCGCTCATCACCTTTATCTTTAAAGGCACCAATTGCCTCAGCAGCAATATACGACACACCTAATGCCGGTGCATCGACAACAGCTAATACTGGTTTACCTTTTTCAATCAAGGCAATGTTCACTGTAAACTCGCCATTCTTTTTAATGAACTCTTTGGTGCCATCAATTGGGTCTACTAACCAGTAGCGTTGCCAAGTTTGACGGATATCCCAGCTAATATCAGCGCTTTCTTCACTTAGAATTGGTACATCAGGGGTGAGATGTTGTAAGCCATTCACAATCACTTTGTGAGCTGCTAGGTCGGCGTCGGTCACTGGGCTTTCATCAGCTTTGTACTCAACATTAAAGTCCTTTTCGTAAATCCCCATTATTGCACTGCCGGCTTGGCGTGCGAGGAGTAAGATTTCTTCTAGCAGTTCCGTTTGATTCATGACTTAACCTATAATTTGCTGTTGTTTTAAATACGCTACCAGCTCTTGCACCGATTGGTCTAGGGTGTTTTTACTGGTATCGATTTTAATTTCTGGCGATGTAGGGATTTGATAGTCTGAGTCGATACCAGTGAAGTGCTTAATTTCACCTGCGCGCGCTTTTTTATACAGCCCTTTAGGGTCGCGTGTTTCACACACGTCGAGTGGGGTATCTAAAAATACTTCAATAAACTCACCATCCTCTACTAAGTTTCTTACCATATCGCGTTCGCTTTGAAATGGCGAAATAAATGCGGTTAATACCACAAGACCGGCATCGACCATTAGCTTTGCCGTTTCACCAACGCGGCGAATGTTTTCCACGCGGTCTTCATCTGTAAAGCCAAGATCTTTACACAAGCCATGACGCACATTGTCGCCATCGAGTAGGTAGGTGTGAACACCTAATTGGTTTAATGCGCTTTCTAGTGCGTTTGCAACAGTGCTTTTGCCTGAGCCTGAAAAACCTGTGAACCATAAAATGGTTGGCTTATGCTTTTTTTGCTCACTACGTTGTGATTTGCTAATGGCGTAATTATGCCAAACGATATTTTCATCCATTGTCTTTACTCTCGTTATTGAAATGGGAATACCAGCGGTATGAGTGTTAAAACCGTAATCGAGTAAATAATCGATAAAGGTAAACCCATGGCAATGTAATCTTTAAGGCGGTAATTTCCCGCGCTGTAAACCATCAAGTTAGTTTGATAACCAAATGGCGAAATGAAGCTCGCTGATGCACCAAATGCGACAGCCATAATAAAAGGCAACGGTGATACATCAAAACCAACGGCGAGTGCATACGCTACCGGAAATGAAAGCGCGGCAGCGGCGTTATTGGTAATAAGTTCGGTAAACAAAACCGTCATCAAGAATATTGCGATAAATGCGCCGTAATGTCCAAAATCACCTAATACGTATAACATGGCTGATGAAATTTCACCGGCAAGGCCTGTGCCTATCATGAGTTTGGCAAGGCCAATAGCACTACCCACTACTGCGAGTAACTCAATTGGAAAACGACGTTTTACTTCACTTAGCTTGATTGTACCCGTTAGTATTAAACCGATAAGAAGAACGAGTAGACCTTTCACTAAGGGAACGAGGCCGACAATACTTAACCCCAATACGGCTGCAAAACTTGCTAACACAATATTTGATTGCTTAGGTTTTAAATGGGTTTGTAAATCAAGGCCTGAAATATAAACGAACTCACGTTTTAAATTAGGTAGCGAGTAAAACTCTTTGCCAGGCGCTAGGATCAGCGAGTCACCAGCTTGCAACTGAACTTTACCCAAACCACCTTGTAAACGGTCATGGCCGCGGCGAATAGCAATAACGGCAGCATGAAATTGTTCACGAAAGCGAACTTCTTTAATTGTTTTACCAATGTATTTTGAAGAATGGCTAACAACAACTTCAACTAAGTGCTCAACGTCTTTCTCATGTTTGTCGTGCACAACTTTTAAGCCGTCAAATTGGGTGAGCAGAGGTACTGACTTTATATCACCTACAAAAAGTAGTACGTCACCTTCTTTGATAACTTGTTTTGGGGTAACCGCACAAATACGTTTATCACCACGAATTATTTCGGCTAAGAACAAGTCTTTTAATTCACGAAGGCCATTTTCCTCAACACTTTTACCAATGAGTTTTGAGCCTGCTTCTACTTTACCTTCTAGGTAAAAGGGCACTACTTCTTGGTCGTTTTTACCGTTATCTGGTAAATACTTGAGCATCACTAAAATAGTGATAAGGCCAACGCTCAGTGCGCCTAAGCCAATCAAGGTAAAATCAAAAAAGCCAAGCGGCTCCATGCCCGCTTCAACGGCAAAGCCATTAACAATTAAATTGGTTGAGGTGCCAATCAGGGTGATCGTGCCACCTAAAATGGCGGTGTATGATAAAGGCAATAAAAGTTTAGACGGTGAATGTGTTGGGCTTTCTTTTATCGCACTGATCAGCGATGCCACTACCGCAGTATTATTGGTAAATGATGATAAAAAGGCGGTTGATAAACCAAGCTTGGTCACCGAACTTGTCAGGCTGCCTTTCGAAAGAGACTGAGCAAGCTTTTGCACTAACGTGGTTTTTTCTACAGCTATCGAAACGAGTACAAGTAGAATAAGAGTGATTAAAGAAGGGTTTGCATAGTTAATTAGCATATCTTCAAGGCTTATTAGCCCTGCTAAATAACTAATACCAATGGCGCCGACAAATAACCATGCAGGTTTTAGTCGAGTGCCAAAAAGGCACCCCACTAATACCAGCATAATGCCTGTTAATACCAGCTGTTGATACATGCTTTTTACTTCCTATAACAGGCGAATAGTGGTTATTTAAGCTTAGTTATATCAAGCGCTTGCCAATGAGGGAAGTGCTTGCGTACTAAAGCGTTAAATTCAACTTCAAAGTCGCTAAAGCTACTTTGTTGTTCTTCAGTGCTAAGTAATTGCTCAATCATACCTGCCGCAACGGTTAGGTTTGATAAGCGGTCAATTAGGATAAACGCACCTGTTTCATGATTATTGTGGTACTCATCAGCCAAAATTGTTTCTGTAAGCTCTAAGGTTACAATTGCAATTTCGTTAAGTTGTAATGAATCAGCTTGACCATGCTCAAGGGTATTTACATCAATCGTGTGATCGATTTTTCTTACCACTGCCGAGGTATTTTTGCTGCCTAACTTAAAGTTATAGCTTTTACCTAATACTAACGGTGCTTCATGCATCCATACTAGTTTAGCTTGAATACGGTTTGTTACAGCAGCTTTTGAAGCGGCTGGTACAATTACATCGCCACGGCTGATATCAATTTCGTCGTTTAACGTTAAAGTGATTGCTTGGCCTGCTTCAGCGGTATCTAAGTTGCCATCGAAAGTGACAATCTCTTTGATGCTTGAGCTTTTACCTGATGGTAATACTTTTACAGCATCACCCACGCTGAACTTGCCAGACGTTAGAGTGCCTTGGAAGCCACGGAAGTCTAAGTTAGGGCGTACCACATATTGCACCGGAAGACGCGCTTCAAAACCGTTATCAATTTCAGCCGCTGGTGAGTCTTCAAGTAACTCAAGCAGTGGTTTATCTGTGTAATAAGGTGTGTGCTCTGAGCGTGTAACTACGTTGTCACCTTTTAGTGCTGACATAGGCACAAACTTGATATTAGTAACGTTTAGTTGATCTGCAAACTTAAGGTAGTCGGCTTTGATTTTTTCGTATACGGTTTCATCGAAATCGACGATATCCATCTTGTTGATAGCAACAACAAACTGCTTTATACCTAATGAGTCACAGATAAAGCTATGACGCTTAGTTTGTACTTGTACGCCGTAACGCGCGTCAACTAAGATAATCGCCACATCACTGGTTGATGCGCCGGTTACCATGTTGCGCGTGTACTGCTCATGTCCTGGTGTATCAGCAATAATGAACTTACGTTTTGCTGTTGAGAAGTAACGATAAGCAACGTCAATGGTAATACCTTGCTCACGCTCTGCTTGAAGACCATCTACAAGAAGTGCTAAATCAAGCTCTTCACCGGCATTACCGACTTTTTCATTGTCTTTATGCAGGGCTGCAAGTTGGTCTTCATAAATTTGGTGACTGTCATGTAAAAGGCGGCCAATCAGCGTTGATTTACCGTCATCCACACTACCACAGGTCAGCATGCGTAAAAGGCTTTTGTCTTGTTGACGTGCAAGGTAGGCGTCGATGCCTAACTCTCTTACTTCATTAATCGTGTCGTTTGTTTTAGACATTAGAAATAGCCCTCACGTTTTTTCTTTTCCATTGAACCAGCAGAGTCGTGATCAATCACGCGGCCTTCACGCTCAGAAGAGGTTGAAAGCAGCATTTCTTCGATAATTTCAGTTAAGGTACCTGCTGTTGATTCCACAGCACCTGTTAGTGGGTAGCAACCAAGAGTACGAAAACGTACCGACTTCATTTGCGGTACTTCGCCTTCTTCTAATGGCATACGCTCATCATCAACCATGATTAGCGTGCCGTTACGCTCAACAACAGGGCGCTCTTTGGCAAGGTAAAGAGGAACCATTTCAATGTTTTCTTGGTAGATATACTGCCAAATATCCAGCTCAGTCCAGTTAGATAACGGGAATACACGAATGCTTTCACCTGGGTTAACTTGGCTGTTGTACGTATTCCAAAGCTCTGGACGTTGGTTTTTTGGATCCCATCTGTGATGTTTATCACGGAATGAGTAAACACGCTCTTTAGCACGTGATTTCTCTTCGTCACGACGTGCACCACCAAACGCAGCATCAAAGCCGTATTTATCTAACGCTTGCTTTAAGCCTTGCGTTTTCATGATGTCGGTGTGCTTTGCCGAGCCGTGAACAAATGGATTGATATCAATCTCTAACCCTTCAGGGTTTTTGTGGACGATTAAATCAAAGCCATACTCTTTAGCTAGGCGGTCACGAAACGCGATCATTTCCTTAAACTTCCAGTTGGTGTCAACGTGTAAAAGTGGAAATGGGATCTTTGCTGGATAAAACGCTTTACGCGCTAAGTGTAATAACACAGATGAATCTTTACCGATTGAGTAAAGCATCACCGGGTTTTCAAACTCAGCAGCAACTTCGCGCATGATTTTGATACTTTCAGCTTCTAATTGCTGAAGGTGTGTTAAAGCCATTGTTAGTCGTCCTACTAAAATGATTAAAAGTTAAATTAAGCTACGCCAGTAATTGGCTGGGCAAAGCTGCTGGTTTGTTCTGTTTGACCAAACCATGCAAGCTGATGGTGCAATGATGCAACTTCACCAATAATTAATAGGGCGGGTGAAATAATGCTATGGCGTGAAATCAAATCAGCCAGCTCACCTAATTGCCCTGTTACCACACGTTGTTCTTTACGTGTGCCATTTTCGATAATGGCAACGGGGGTATCTGCACCGCGGCCATGTTTTAATAGTTGTGCTTGAATATGTGGTGATTTAATCACGCCCATATAAATCGCTAAGGTCTGATTTGGCTTGGCGAGTGACTGCCAATCTAATTCTTGACCATCTTTTTTACAGTGACCTGTTACAAACTGAATGGCTTGCGCATGATCTCTGTGAGTAAGTGGAATACCGGCATAAGCGCTACAGCCTGCAGCAGCAGTAATACCCGGTACGATTTGGTAACGTACCTTATTCGCGGCAAGAACTTGTACTTCTTCACCACCACGACCATAAATAAACGGATCGCCACCTTTAATACGGCATACTTTTTTGCCTTGCTTGGCAAAATCGACCAACATCTGATTGGTATCTTCTTGCGCTACGCTGTGATCGCCTAAACGTTTGCCTACGCAAACTAGGTCGGCATCACGGCGTACTAAATCCATAATTTCATCAGAAACCAAGTAATCATATACCACCACATCAGCTTGTTGCATTAACTGCAGTGCTTTTAGTGTTAATAACTCAGGGTCACCTGGGCCTGCACCAACAACATACACTTCGCCTTCAGGCTCCGGTTTAGCATCTAACAGTTGCTCTAACTGCGCTGTTGCAGCGTCGGTATTACCCGCTTGTACTTTGCTAACGACTGATGAATCAAATACGCCTTCCCAAAACTGACGACGATCAGCAAAGTGTTTAAAGCGTTGTTTTACTTTGTCACGAAAGCTACCAACTAACGTAGCAAGTGGACCAATATGCTGTGGAATAAGCGTTTCGAGTTTTTCGCGTAAACGACGTGCTAATACTGGCGCTGTGCCTGCGCTTGAAATTGCAATTGTGATTGGATCACGGTCAACAATGGATGGAAAAATAAAGCTGCACTTAGGTTGATCATCCACCACGTTAACGAAAATATTGCGCGCATTAGCAAGTTCGAACACATCTTTGTTAACGCTGTCTATATCAGTTGCAGCGATCACTAGCATTTGCTGATCTAAATACTGTTCTTTGAAAAAGTCGTTAATGAGTGTTACATCACCTTTCTCAGCAAGTTCTCGCAGTTCATCACAAAATTCAGGGGCGACTAGCGTCACATGAGCACGCGCTTTTAAAAACGCACGGCATTTGCGTAACGCAACATCTCCACCGCCGACTACCAGCACGGGTTTGCCGTCTAATTTGGTAAAGATTGGTAAATATTGCACTTTGTTATCACCCCTAAAACACATCAACGAAACTGCTTATTGCAGGCAAGCAGAATATAGTGCTCTAAAAAAAGTAAAAAATAATTAAAACCAAGTTTATATAACTAAAAGTTATACCAGGTGGTTTGTTTTGGCTTAAGACTTAGTTAACAAGGGATTGCGGCGAGTTACAAGTAAATAAGCAGCCTTATGGTGATTAGTTATGATTTATAGCCGAATGATAAAAATTTGCTACTATAGGTCACTAATATGGCAACACAACTATAAGAACTATGACTAAAATGCAAACAAGCGCTGCCCAAGCGGTGGCACTGATGGACTTAACAACTCTGAATGACAGCGACACAACACAAACCATTAATAACTTGGTTGCCATTATTGAGCCAACGTTAGGCATTCCTGCAGCGGTTTGTGTGTATAGCCAGTTTGTTAGCGATGCAAAGCTTGCTCTCGCTGAGCGCGAACTACAGCAAGTCAAAGTGGCTACAGTTACTAACTTTCCTAGTGGGGAGCAATCGTTAGAGCAAGTGTTAAATGAAACCCTGTTTGCCATTGAGCGCGGCGCTGATGAAATTGATTTAGTGATCCCTTATAAAGCGCTAATTGCCGGTGATGAGCGCAAAGTTTTAGAGTATGTCAAAGCGTCAAAAGAGGCATGTGGCACTCAAGCGCAGCTTAAAGTCATTATCGAAAGTGGCGAATTAAGCGATGACCTCATTGTAACAGCAACAAAGCTGGCAATTGATGGCGGCGCTGACTTTGTTAAAACCAGTACCGGTAAAGTGGCTGTTAATGCAACGCTAGCTGCAACAGACATCATGTTAAGCACTATAAAAGCGAGTGGCAAAAAGGTTGGTTTTAAGGCGGCAGGCGGGGTCAGAACAGTCACCGATGCTGCTGAGTATTTAGCCCTAGCTGAGTCAATTATGGGTGAAGCGTATTTACAACCTGAGCTATTTCGTTTTGGCGCTTCTGGGTTATTAAAAGATGTGTATGCAACATTAAATGAATCGTGAAAGTGAACAAGAAAAAATAGCGCTCGAGCATGGTGCAGCAAAATTGTTTTTGCGCTGTTACGAAAAGCAGTTTGGCGTAAGTATGCGCAATATTTGGCATAACACGCCGAGCAAACCAGACGTGAGTTGTTACAAAGGTGATGAACGGCTTGATATTGAAGTTGCACATTTATATGCCAGCGAAACAGAGGCAATGGCGGTGTTAGGTCGGCCGCTGTCTATCTCAATGCAACGAGATCTTGCTGAAATGGCTTTAGCACCGAGTAACGAGCGTTTGCACTGTGCTTTACATCGCTTGCTGGCACAAAAAGCTAAGAAACACTACGAGTCTACTCAGCCTTGGTTATTAATTCGAAATGCCAGTACTATATGGCATCTTGATGATTTTAAGTCAGTACTTACTCACCTTGATGTGCCTAAGCATCATCCATTTCAACAAATTTGGTTGTTATGTGATTTTTATCGTGGTGAGTTATTACAAATTTTATAACTAAGGTTTTAAACAGCCAGTGCTGGCACTGGCTGTTAGTTTGCTTAGTTAAATTTAAACATACTGCCAAAGCTTTCTAAACTTGATTTGTTCGTTTTGGCAATACACCCTGAATCATCAAGAGACTTTTTAGTTGTCTCATCAGCAAGGCCTGTCACTTTCAGCTTTTTTTCTTGCTGATACTCAGTGAGAGCAATCACCGTTGCTTGATCGTACTCTACGTCTTCTATTTCATATTCTTCGTAGTGAGGCTGCCTTTTCAAATAACCCAAACAAACCAAGTTCAGTCGTGACATCGCTAAGTCTGTTTTTTCGTAGTAAGGCATTCTGTGAGTTGGAACACTAACCGATGCAACTGGCTTTTTAGCGGGTGCTGCTGCGGTTACTTTTAGTGGTGCAGGGGCTGTATGGCCAGCTGCAATGGTGTTATCACTATTATAGCGATAATAAGTTGTTGGCACTTTTGATTCTAAAAACTCAACAGCTTTTACGATCACTTCGCGCAATGCTTTTTCTTTTGGTGTGTTTGACCAGCTACTTAGATTACCACCAACAAGTGCGCCACCAAAATTGGTAGCTGCAGATGTAAAGTCAAAATCTTTACTGCCACCTTCAACGCTTGTAGCGGCTAAAATACGAGAAGTACGCGTATCGATTAATCGTAAATCAATCGCCATGTGCGAACTTGAAAAACCCGCCGATACCGAGCTAAATACATCACCGATAAAGCCACCACTGCCGACACGAGTGCCTGAGTTGTCATCATCAAACTCTGTGACTGCGGCAACCACAACAATTTCGGCTCCCTCTATTTCACCATACGCAGCACCAGAAGCTGCACTCACACGGCCTGACACAGCAAGGTCTTGTTCTGATAATACGGCATCAAGTGCTTGTCGCTCTAAAACAATGAACCGATTGGTGCTAACTAATGCGGTTGTAAGTTGATCGGCCATACCTTCACCAATTTCTTTACGCCACCAACGTGAATCGTTTGATTTATCAGTAAAGCGGGCAACAGCGATCCGAGCTTTTGGGCCATTGTATTGCTGCTGTGCAACTTCGTTTATATCTGGGCTATTGGTATTGCTGGTGGTTGTCGAAGTACTCTGGCATGCAGTCAGTGCCGCAGCAAGTAACGTAATCGAAATTGCTTTGTGTGTTTTGGTGAGCATATGACTTTCCTTAACTTATATCTCATGCAGTAAATAACGCCGCACTATGGGCTTTGTTGTTATTGACGTTTGTATGGATAAGCTATAAAAATCAGTGTTTTATTAATAGCACTCAGGCGAAAACTTTATTCACTGACGCGAAATTCGGCATGTTTTTGATGTTTTTCTCGATACTGTTTTGGTGATAAGCCAACATAGCTCTTAAAGCTTCGGGCAAAATAGCTTTGTGAACTAAAACCTGCTTGCTCTGCGACTTGACCAATTGCTAGTTCGCTATCGATTAGCTGTTTTTTTGCAAACTCTAAGCGAGTATTGCGTAAATAATCAGAAGGTGTTTGTGAGTACAAGGCTTTCATTTTTAGTTGCAGAGCTCGAGAGCTTAAACATAACGCAGAGGCTAGCTGCTCAACCGAGAAGCTTTCATCTTGGTAGTGTGCTTGTACTGTCTGCTTAAGCTTTTCAGTGAAGGAATAATCTTTATTTTGTACTGTTACAGCGGCTGTATCACTATTCAGAGGAGCTGCCAGTTGTGCTGTTAGGTGTTGGTTTAAAATTTGTCTCAGATTAAGCAGTCCTTTTACTCTGCTAACTAGTAGAGTAGGTTCAAAAGGTTTACTCAAAAAATCATCAGCTAATAAATCCAGCCCTTTTAAGCGGCTGTGGGTATCTGCTTTAGCAGAAAGTAATAATACCGGAATGTGGCTGGTGGCTGGGTTTGAACGCAGTGCTGCTAATAATTGATAACCATCCATATTTGGCATCATCACATCACTAATAATGAGCTCAGGTAAGTTTGACTGGCAAAGGTCGAGAGCTTGCTGACCATCAGTTGCACAGATACAGTTAAACTCTTTATTAAATAAAGAAAGGAGTAGCTCTGCCATTTCCTCATTATCTTCAACAATCAGCAGTGTTGGTTGTGAGGTATGAACTTGCATAGCGCTACTGGCTTGATTATCAGCACTTTCAATCATAGGTAATGACACAGTAAAGCAGCTACCTTCAGCGATTTTACTGCTTACACTGATAGAACCACCGTATTGTTCAACGAGTTGTTTTACTAAGCTCAGGCCAATACCACTTCCTGCTTCTGACGATGTTAAGCGAGTAAAGCGCTGAAAAATCGACTGCTGATGCTCACTGGCAATACCCACACCGGTATCAGTAATTTTAAACTTTAACGCTTGTTGTACTTCACTAAGGTGAATATCGACTGTGCCACCTGCAGGGGTGTACTTAAGAGCGTTGCTTATCAGATTACTAAAAATCGAGTGAGCATGTTCAGGAGCAAGGTTAATCTTAAGTGCTGTAGTGGTGGTGTCAGTGAAGCTAAATTGCAGCTGTTTTTGCTCATACAGAGGCCTGAAATCCGCCACTAAATCTGTTAAAAATGGCGTAATAGAATAGGGGCTGACAGTGTAAATTGCCGTGCTTGGGCGTTGACTCAATTGTAAAAGTTGATTGATTAGCTCTAGTAAGCGTTGGCAGTTTCGTTTAATACTGGCTAGTTGCGTTTGAGCTTTTGGATCGGCATTGCTTCGCTGCAATTGACTGATCGGAGCGAGTATTAAGCTAAGTGGTGTTTTGAGTTCGTGGCTAATGTTATCTAAAAACTGGTCTTTTAATTTGTTTAGCTCAATTTCGGTTTGCTTCTCTTGCTCTGCTAGTTTGCGCTTGTACAAGGCATTTAACACAAGCCAAGTCAGTGCTAAAGCAAACACAAAGTAAATACAGTAGGCTAGTTTAGTTTGCCACCAAGGAGGCACAACAGTAAGTTCTAACAGCTGTGTACTGTCACTCCATTGACCATATTGATCTTTTGCTTTTAGCAATAACTGGTAGTGACCAGCAGGCAGCTGTGGATAGTTAATTTGTCTAAGGGATGCATCGGTATATAAAAATTGCTCATCAAAGCCAGCTAGCTTGTAGCCATATTGATAATGTTTTGGAGTCGCACCATTTTTTAATGCACTAAATTTAAAGCCGATAACCCCCGCTGATTTTGCAAACGAGAATGTCTGAGTTGCACTAGCAAGGGTATTGCTTTGCTTATCAAAATGATTACTTTTAATTGTTTGGTTATTAAGTAATAACTCAGTTAACACTGGCGTAGGGGGTGTGTGCGATAAGGTTAGTTGCTCAGGGTAAAAATGATTGTAGCCATTAATACCACCAAAAAATAACTCGCCATCGTCAGCTTGAAAGCTCGCACCTAATATAAATGATTGATGCTGAATGCCGTCTTCTGGTAGAAACTGCTGCATTTGCTGCGTGCTGGGGTTATAACGAGTGAGTCCGCCATTGGTTGCAAGCCAAAGCATGTCTTGTTTATCGGCAAGAATGTCAAAAATGTTGTCGTTAGCTAAACCTTGTTGTTCAGTAATCTGTTTCACTGTGAGGGTACGCTTGTTGACTTGATTCAAGCCTTGCATGGTGCCAACCCAAATGCTGTCTTCACTGAGTAATAAAGAGGTAACCATATTGTGGCTAAGCCCTGTCTCACCAGAGCTTTGTTCATCTAATAAACTAAATTGCTCTGTTGATATATCGAGTTTATTGAGTCCTGCTCGGGTACCAATCCACAGTGCATGCTCTTTATTATCATAAGCCAAAGTAAATACGGTGTTGTTGGCAAGGCTATTTTGCATGTCACTGTGCTTATAGTGAGTTACTTTGGCAGAGGCAGGCTCGAAACGGGTTAGGCCTTGGTTACTACCAAGCCAAAGCGCACCTGTTTTGTCGCTGGTAATTGCGTAAACACGGTCACTGGCTAGCTGGTGGCTTTGCATGGTGAAAGCTGTAAACTCATCAAGGCTGTCTTGATACTTTATTAAGCCGCCTCCGTACGTACCTATCCATAACTGCTGGTTAGCGTCTTCGTGTAGGGCAAATATATTGTTATTGGTTAGGGCGTCTTTAAAGTGCTGATAACCAGATGTTGTTTTGCGATTGAGTCCATCACGGGTACCAACCCAGACCTCACCATTGGCTCTTTTAACTATTGAACGGACAAAGTTATGACTTAACGAATTTGCTTGAGAGGTTTTTAATTGATGAGAGAACTGTTGCTGCTTAGGATCATAGCGGTGCACACCATAGCCGTCTGTGCCCAGCCAAATAATACCTTGCGAGTCTTGATAAAGAGAAAGCAAATAGTCGCTGCTTAAGCCATTGGAGTTTTGTTTGTCATGACGATGTTGAGTGAATTGCTTTTGTAAGTCAGCACCAGCAGGCAAAAAGTAGAGCCCTTGTCCATAACTTGTAAGCCAAAGGTTTTGCTGTTGGTCAATCAGGCTGTCTGTTACCCAGGTTCCATTAAACTGTTCGATTTTTTCACTACTTTGCGTTGCTAAATTAAATATATGAAGACCTTTTTTACCGCCAATAAGCAGCTTTTTGTCATTAAGCAATTTGAGATGCCAGAGCGGCACGGAAATCTGAGCATGCTGAGTAAATTGCTCAGTGATTGGGTCAAATGAAATAAGTCCTTTATCCGTGGCAAGCCAAATGAATTCTTTCGTAATGGCAATGTCTCGCACCAGTGGCTGTGCTGATTTATAGTGAAAGTGTTTAAAGCGATTATTTGATACATCAAAACGCGTTAACTTACCGTTTTCGTGACCAAGCCACAGAACATCGTCTTTAGCTATCGCCATAGACCAAATTTTATCTTCACTTAGGCTGATGTCATGGTGTGTAGAGAACACCTCAAACTGGCCCGTTTTAGGGTTAAGTCTATTAAGCCCTTTGCTTGCAGTCGAAAACCACAACTGGTTTTTGCTATCTTTAACACAGCCAGTGATCCAGTTCCCTGAAATGCTTTTATCATCGCTGTTAGCTTTGAAACGCTTAAACTCATAACCATCAAAGCGGTTTAAGCCTCCTTGTGTAGCAAACCATAAAAACCCTTGCTGGTCGGTGATACTGCACGTTATAGAATTTTGACTGAGCCCTTGCTGACTACTGAATGTACTCAGATGTAAAGAGCGAGCAGCAGTGCTTAGACTCAACAACAGAAAGAGACTATAGAAGACGAAGTAAATAGGGTTTTTTAACGACTGCACACTGATCCATGTGGGTTTGTTGTTCCTTTAATAGGGTTATAATAAACTGCTTTTTAATCAATGTTAATATTGATTTTTAAACGAACTGATGAGATTTTAACTAATGGGTATCTTTTACTCTTGTGTTAATGAATTGCGTAAGTATAATAGGCATCCACTTTGCAGGGGCGTAGTTCCAATTGGTAGAACAGCGGTCTCCAAAACCGACGGTTGGGAGTTCGAATCTCTCCGCCCCTGCCACTTTTTACACAATGTGTGTTAAGTCTGAAATTAAAAATCGGTTTAAACTAGTCAGTTTTTAAGTTTAGATTTTAATGGATTAACCCTGCCAGAGCGCAGGGTTGTTGTGTCTGTAGTTAAGGTAAAAATATTATGAGCACGAATGTAGAAACACCATCAAGTGCGATGGATTCAGTAAAGTGGATTGTAGCAATTGCGCTACTAGCAGGCGCAGTCGTTGGTAACCACATGTATGCAGACCAATCTGTATTATTACGTGCTATTGGTGTAGTGGTTGCTGTAGCAGCTGGTTTAGGCATTGCCTCACTAACTGAAAAAGGTCGTACTTTTCTTGCGTTTGCAAAAGAGTCTCGCATCGAAGTACGTAAAGTTGTGTGGCCAACTCGCCAAGAAACAACACATACGACATTAATTGTAATGGTTGCAACTGTGATTATGGCACTTATCCTTTGGGGATTAGATGGCATTTTATTCCGCGCAGTAGGCTTTTTAACTGGATTGGAGATCTAATCCCATGTCGGATGAGAAGAACGAAAAGAAACTACGTTGGTACGTAGTACAAGCTTTCTCTGGTTACGAGAAGCGTGTAGCACAAACTATTCTTGAGCACATCAAGATCGAAGGTTTGGAAGATAGTTTTGGTGAAGTATTAGTACCAACTGAAGAAGTTGTTGAGATGCGCGCTGGCCAAAAGCGTAAGTCTGAGCGTAAATTCTTCCCAGGTTACGTACTAGTTCAAATGGACATGAACGATGCAAGCTGGCACCTAGTGAACAGCACTGCACGTGTTATGGGCTTCATTGGTGGTACGTCTGATCGTCCAGCACCAATTAGCCAAAAAGAAGCTGACCGCATCTTAAACCGTCTTCAAGAGAACTCTGAAGCACCTAAGCCAGCTACATTATTCGAGCCAGGCGAAGTTGTTCGTGTTATCGATGGTCCATTTGCTGACTTCAGCGGTGTTGTTGAAGAAGTTGATTACGAGAAGAGCCGCGTGAAAGTGTCTGTTCTTATCTTCGGTCGTTCGACACCTGTTGACCTTGAATTTGGTCAAGTTGAGCAAGACAAGTAAGTAAAAAATTAAAGCTGCCAAAATCGTTTAATATTTTGGCAATAAGCTTGAAAAAGGCCGCTGATTAACTTATAATCAGCGGCCTTTTTGTGTTAGGGCAAGTTACAACTTGTTTTATCACTAAAAAGTGAGAACCAATTTTTAAACTGGGAAGCCGTTAGAGTACGCGTCCTCGCGCGCACAAGGCTATGACCCACCAAATGAGGTATTTATTATGGCTAAAAAAGTTGAAGCTATTATCAAGCTACAAGTTGCCGCTGGTATGGCTAACCCTAGTCCTCCAGTAGGTCCAGCACTAGGTCAACACGGTGTAAACATCATGGAATTCTGTAAAGCGTTCAACGCACGTACAGAATCTATCGAAAAAGGCGCTCCAGTTCCTGTAGTGATCTCTGTTTACGGTGACCGTTCTTTCACGTTCGACATGAAAACTCCACCGGCTGCTTACTTACTTAAGAAAGCTGCAGGCATCAAATCAGGTTCTGGCCGTCCTAACACTGAAAAAGTGGGTACAGTAACTCGTGCTCAACTTGAAGAAATCGTTGAGACAAAACGACCTGACCTTACAGCGGCTGATATGGACGCTGCAGTTCGCACTATCGCAGGTTCTGCGCGTGCGATGGGCTTGAACGTAGAGGACTAAGATAATGGCAAAATTAACTAAACGTATGCGTACTATCCGCGAAAAAGTGGATGTAACTAAAGATTACGAAATCAACGAAGCAGTTGCTCTTTTAAAAGAGTTAGCGACAGCTAAATTCGTAGAAAGTGTTGACGTTGCTGTTAACCTTGGTATCGATGCTCGTAAATCTGACCAAAACGTACGTGGTGCAACTGTACTACCTAACGGTACTGGTCGTGAAGTTCGTGTTGCTGTATTCACACAAGGCGCTAACGCAGATGCTGCGAAAGAAGCTGGTGCTGAATTAGTGGGCATGGAAGATCTTGCTGATCTAGTTAAGAAAGGCGAGATGAACTTTGACGTTGTTGTTGCATCTCCAGACGCTATGCGTGTTGTTGGTCAACTAGGTCAAATCTTAGGTCCACGTGGTCTAATGCCAAACCCTAAAACTGGTACTGTAACGCCTAACGTTGCAGAAGCAGTTAAAAACGCGAAAGCAGGTCAAGTTCGTTACCGTAACGACAAGAACGGTATCATCCATACTACTATCGGTAAGGTTGATTTCACTGCTGAGCAACTTCAACAAAACCTTGAAGCTCTTATTGTTGCGCTTAAGAAGGCTAAACCTTCTCAAGCAAAAGGTACTTACGTGAAGAAAGTAACTATCTCTACAACAATGGGCGCAGGTGTTGCTGTTGACCAAAACTCTCTAAGCACAGTTGTTGCTTAATTAAGAGTTTACATGGCGCGAAATTTGAACTATAATTTTGCGCCATTTTGTTGAGAAAGTTAATTTCAAAACAAGTAAAGAATTCGGGTTGAAGTCCATAATTTCGTAATGCCTTCGGGTAAAAACGATAAATTGGACTTCCGTCCAAGACCGTAGGCGGCTTCGGCCTTAATATTTTACCTACGTAGACGGTGTGAATCCCCAGATAGATTTTTCCTAATCTTCTGGCTCTCGCCGTAAAAAGCATCTCCATCTTAGATGGGGAAGAGTAGAACAGGGAAGCCAATTTCGGCAACCCATTAAACCAGGAGTAACACCCATGGCTTTAAATCTTCAAGGCAAAAAAGCAATTGTTGCTGAAGTCAACGAAGCAGCCACTGGTGCTCTTTCTGCAGTTGTTGCAGATTCTCGTGGTGTAACAGTTGGTGCTATCACTGCCCTTCGTAAAGAAGCTCGTGAAGCTGGTGTATGGATGAAAGTTGTTCGTAACACTTTAGCTAAACGTGCTGTTGAAGGTACAGATTTTGAGTGCCTTTCTGACTCACTTGTAGGTCCAAGCTTAATCGCTTTCTCTTCAGAGCACCCAGGTGCTGCTGCGCGTATCTTCAAAGATTTCGCGAAGAAGAACGAGAAATTCGAAGTTAAGACGGCTGCATTTGAAGGTAACGTAGTAGACGCAGCTATGCTAGCAACTCTACCTACTTACGACGAAGCTGTTGCACGCTTAATGAGCGCTATGAAAGAAGCGTCTGCAGGTAAATTGTGTAAAACAATTGAAGCAGTACGTGTACAGAAAGAAGAGCAAGCTGCTTAATTTTAAGCTGTTTTTTTGTTCACTTTCGGTGTAATATTTTTTTTGGGCTATATTTAGTCCGTAATAATTAGGAAATTTGTAATGTCTGTAACTAAAGACCAAATCCTTGATGCTATTGCTGAAATGTCAGTAATGGACGTTGTTGCTCTAGTTGAAGCAATGGAAGAAAAATTCGGCGTAACTGCAGCTGCTGCTGTTGTTGCTGGTCCTGCTGCTGAAGCAGCTGAAGAAAAGACTGAGTTCGACGTAATCCTTACTGGCGCTGGCGCTAACAAGGTTGCAGCTATCAAAGCTGTACGTGGTGCTACTGGTCTTGGCCTTAAAGAAGCTAAAGCACTTGTTGAAGCTGCTCCTGCACCTATCAAAGAAGGTGTATCTAAAGAAGAAGCTGAAGCACTTGCAAAAGACCTTACTGAAGCTGGTGCTGAAGTTGAGGTTAAGTAATCTAGCTTACGCTAGGTTCGCTGCCTGAGTAATCAGGCAAGGGCTGGTGATTATTTAATCACCGGCCTTTTTGCGCTATAGAGCGATGCAATCCTGTAACGCAAATAAAATCTAATTTTCTCTTTACTTTCAAGTTGTTACCTATTTTGGTATTGAAGGTGTCAGAGCAAAATAGAACAACAATTTAATGTTGTACATCTTGGCTTAGATGCCAGTTAAGTCTGTTCTTACAAGAACAGGTCGGGTCAAAGATCAGCAAGCTGAGGAACCCCATGGCTTACTCTTATTCTGAAAAGAAACGTATCCGTAAGGATTTTGGTAAACGTCCACAAGTTTTGGATATACCTTTCTTACTGTCGACGCAGTTAGAATCGTTTAAAAAATTCTTAGTCCCTGACGCTGATGGCGATCACGGTTTGGAAGCTGCTTTCCGTTCTGTGTTTCCTATCAAAAGCTACTCGGGAAATTCTGAGCTTCAATACGTAAGTTATCGTATTGGTGAGCCAGTATTCGATGTAAAAGAATGTCAAATTCGCGGTGTGACTTATTCTGCTCCACTTCGCGTAAAATTGCGTCTTGTGGTGATGGACAAAGAAGCACCAGGCACAGTTAAAGACATTAAAGAGCAAGAAGTTTACATGGGCGAAATTCCGCTCATGACTGATACCGGTACCTTTGTTATCAATGGTACAGAGCGTGTTATCGTTTCTCAGCTACACCGTAGCCCTGGTGTATTCTTTGATAACGACCGCGGTAAAACTCACTCGTCAGGTAAAGTACTTTATAACGCGCGTGTAATTCCTTACCGTGGTTCATGGTTAGACTTCGAGTTTGATGCAAAAGATAACCTTTATGTACGTATTGACCGTCGTCGTAAATTACCGGCGTCAATCATCCTACGTGCACTTGAGTACTCAACGGATGAAATCCTAGAGATATTCTTCGATACAACTGCGTTTGAAGTTGCTGACGGTAAAGTTCTCATGGAACTTGTTCCTTCACGCTTACGTGGTGAAACTGCCGCTTTTGATATCAAAGGCGAAGACGGTGAAGTCCTTGTTGAAGCGGGTCGTCGTATTACTGCGCGTCACATCAAGAACATCGAGAAAAAAGGTATTAACCAATTAGAAGTACCGCATGAGTACATCATTGGTCGTGTTGTAGCTAAAAACTATGTTGATGAGTCAACGGGTGAGATCATCGCAAACGCGAATGACGAGCTATCACTTGAGCTAATGGCTGAATTGGTTAAAGCAGGTCACACTAAGATTGATACACTATATATCAACGAAGTGGACAGCGGCGCCTACATGTCAGATACATTACGTATCGACACAACAAGCAACCGTTTAGAAGCATTAGTAGAAATTTATCGCATGATGCGCCCAGGCGAGCCTCCGACGAAAGACGCGGCTGAAGCCTTATTTGATAACTTGTTCTTCTCTGACGAGCGTTACGATTTATCAACAGTTGGTCGTATGAAGTTCAATAGCCGTGTAGGTTATGACTCAGATACTGGCCCTGGCACATTATCGAAAGAAGACATCGTAGCTGTTATGAAAGTGCTTATCGCTATTCGTAACGGTGTTGGCGATGTTGATGATATCGACCACTTAGGCAACCGTCGTATCCGTAGTGTTGGCGAAATGGCTGAGAACCAATTCCGCGTTGGTCTAGTACGTGTTGAGCGTGCTGTACGTGAGCGTTTAAGCTTAGGTGACCTTGACGCTGTAATGCCACAAGATCTTATTAACGCAAAGCCTATTTCGGCTGCGGTTAAAGAGTTCTTTGGTTCATCTCAGTTATCACAGTTCATGGACCAAAATAACCCGCTTTCAGAAGTAACGCACAAGCGTCGTATTTCTGCATTAGGCCCGGGTGGTTTAACACGTGAACGCGCTGGCTTCGAGGTTCGAGACGTTCACGTAACTCACTATGGTCGTGTATGTCCAATCGAAACGCCTGAGGGTCCAAACATCGGTCTAATTAACTCATTGTCTACGTACGCACGTACTAATGACTATGGTTTCTTAGAAACACCTTACCGTAAAGTGGTAAACGGTGTAGTTACTGATGAAGTAGATTACTTATCAGCCATTGAAGAAGGTCAGTTTGTTATCGCTCAGGCGAACTCAAACTTGAATGAAAACAATGAGTTTGTTGATGAACTAATTCCATGTCGTCACAAAGGTGAATCAACCTTTATGGGCAAAATGGACCAGCAATATATGGACGTATCACCACAACAGGTGATCTCTGTAGCGGCAGCACTTATCCCGTTCCTAGAACACGATGATGCTAACCGTGCATTGATGGGTTCAAACATGCAACGTCAAGCCGTACCAACACTTATCGCGGACAAACCGCTGGTAGGTACAGGTATCGAGCTTACACTAGCGAAAGATTCTGGTGTAACTATCGTTGCTAAGCGTGGTGGTGAAGTAATGTATGCGGATGCAAGCCGCATCGTTGTAAATGTACATGAAGATGAGCGTATTCCAGGTGAAGCGGGCATCGATATTTACAACCTTACTAAATACACTCGCTCAAACCAAAATACATGTATTAACCAAAAACCAACTTGTATGGTTGGTGAGCCGGTAACACGTGGTGACGTATTAGCAGATGGTCCTTCGACTGACCTAGGTGACTTAGCACTTGGTCAAAACCTTCGCGTGGCATTCATGCCATGGAACGGTTATAACTTCGAGGATTCAATCCTACTATCTGAGCGTGTAGTTCAAGAAGATCGTCTAACGACTATCCACATTCAAGAACTACAATGTATCGCACGTGATACTAAATTAGGTCCTGAAGAGATCACAGCAGATATCCCTAACGTAGGTGAGTCTGCACTAGGCAAGCTTGATGAATCAGGCGTTGTTTATATCGGTGCTGAAGTTAAAGGCGGCGATATCCTAGTAGGTAAAGTGACTCCGAAAGGCGAAACGCAATTAACACCAGAAGAAAAGCTACTACGTGCTATCTTCGGTGAGAAAGCGTCAGACGTTAAAGACAGCTCTTTACGCGTACCAAACTCTGTAACTGGTACTGTAATCGACGTACAAGTTTTCACCCGTGACGGTGTTGAAAAAGATAAGCGTGCGTTAGAAGTTGAAGACATGCAGCTTCGCGAAGCGAAGAAAGACTTCAACGAAGAGTTCCGTATCTTAGAAGCAGGTGTATTAGACCGTGCTCGTAAGTTACTTGTTGACGCAGGTCTGAACGCAGATTCAATTGCATCACTAAATGCTGAAAAGCTGCTTACTCAAAGCCTTGCTGAAGAAGACAAGCAAGCTGAACTTGAGCAACTAGCTGCCCAGTACGATGAGCTTAAAGCTGAATACGATAAGAAGTTTGAAAACAAACGTCGTAAGATCACTCAAGGTGATGACTTAGCACCAGGCGTACTTAAGATTGTTAAAGTATACCTAGCTGTTAAACGTCGTATCCAACCAGGTGATAAGATGGCGGGTCGTCACGGTAACAAAGGTGTTATCTCGACTATCGTACCAGTAGAAGATATGCCATACGATGACAAAGGTCGTACGGTAGACATCGTTCTGAACCCGCTAGGTGTACCATCACGTATGAACATCGGTCAGATCCTAGAAACACACATGGGTCTTGCTGCACGTGGTGTGGGTGAGCGTTTAGAAGAAATGATGAAAGAGCAGCGTGAACTGCACGAAATCCGTAGCTTCGTTAAGAAAGTTTACGAATTAGGTGATTGTCGTCAGAAAGTTGATATCGACTCGTTCTCTGATGATGAAGTTCGTCGCTTAGCTGATAACTTGAAAGGTGGTTTACCGATCGCAACTCCAGCCTTTGATGGTGCTCGTGAAAGCGAAATCAAAGACTTACTAGAGCTTGGTGGTTATCCAAGAAGCGGTCAAGTTACACTTTATGATGGCCGTACTGGCGATCAGTTCGAACGTCAAGTAACTGTTGGTTACATGTACATGCTGAAACTTAACCACTTGGTTGATGACAAGATGCACGCACGTTCAACTGGTTCTTACAGCCTTGTTACTCAGCAGCCGCTGGGTGGTAAAGCTCAGTTCGGTGGCCAGCGTTTCGGTGAGATGGAGGTGTGGGCACTAGAAGCTTACGGTGCTGCATATACTCTACAAGAAATGCTAACAGTGAAATCGGATGACGTGAACGGTCGTACTAAGATGTATAAGAACATCGTAGATGGTAACCATAAGATGGAACCAGGTATGCCAGAATCGTTCAACGTATTGTTGAAAGAAATCCGCTCACTGGGTATCAACATCGAGTTGGAAGAAAATTAAGCCATTTAGGTGCGGCGTAAGCCGCACCTGTTAGGCCGAATAGAATGTAGGGGCGATTGGTTCGCCCTCAAGATTAACCTCCGACAGGAGAGCTAAGGTGAAAGACTTACTTAAGTTTCTGAAGCAACAAAATAAGACCGAAGAATTCGATGCAATTCGCATTGGTCTTGCTTCGCCAGATATGGTTCGTTCATGGTCATACGGTGAAGTAAAGAAACCTGAGACAATCAACTACCGTACTTTCAAGCCTGAGCGCGACGGCTTATTCTGTGCCCGTATTTTCGGCCCAGTGAAAGATTATGAGTGTTTATGTGGTAAATATAAGCGCCTTAAGCACCGTGGTGTTATTTGTGAAAAGTGTGGCGTTGAAGTAACGCTTACTAAAGTGCGTCGTGACCGTATGGGTCACATTGAGCTTGCGAGCCCAGTTGCGCACATTTGGTTCTTAAAATCATTACCGTCACGTATTGGCTTAATGCTAGACATGACACTTCGTGACATCGAGCGCGTACTTTACTTCGAATCATTCGTAGTAACTGAGCCTGGTATGACAACGCTTGAGCGTGGTCAGCTTTTAGGTGAAGAAGAGTACCTAGATGCACTTGAAGAGCACGGTGATGAGTTTGAAGCGAAGATGGGTGCAGAAGCAGTATTAGACTTGCTTCGTGAACTTGATCTTGGCCAATTAATTGCTGAAATGCGCGAAGAGTTACCAACAATTAACTCTGAAACTAAGCGTAAGAAGATCACTAAACGTCTTAAATTAATGGAATCTTTCCACCAATCAGGTAACAACCCTGAGTGGATGATCATGACAGTACTTCCAGTACTTCCGCCTGATCTACGTCCATTAGTACCACTAGACGGTGGTCGTTTTGCGACTTCTGATCTGAATGACCTTTACCGTCGTGTTATTAACCGTAATAACCGTCTTAAGCGTTTATTAGATCTAGCAGCACCAGACATTATCGTACGCAACGAAAAACGTATGTTACAAGAAGCGGTAGATGCGCTACTTGATAACGGTCGTCGCGGTCGTGCGATCACAGGTTCTAACAAACGTCCTCTTAAATCGCTTGCTGATATGATCAAAGGTAAGCAAGGTCGTTTCCGTCAGAACTTACTTGGTAAACGTGTAGATTACTCTGGCCGTTCTGTAATCACAGTAGGTCCTACGCTTAAACTACACCAGTGTGGTCTTCCTAAGAAGATGGCACTTGAGCTATTCAAACCATTTATCTACGGCAAACTAGAGCGTCGCGGCATGGCTACGACTATCAAAGCAGCTAAGAAGATGGTTGAGCGTGAAGTGGCAGAAGTATGGGATGTATTAGACGAAGTAATTCGTGAACATCCAGTATTACTTAACCGTGCACCAACACTTCACCGTTTGGGTATCCAAGCGTTCGAACCTGTGCTTATCGAAGGTAAAGCGATCCATTTACACCCATTAGTTTGTGCGGCGTACAACGCTGACTTCGATGGTGACCAAATGGCGGTACACGTACCGTTAACGCTTGAAGCACAGTTAGAAGCACGTGCTCTAATGATGTCTACAAACAACATCCTATCTCCAGCGAATGGTGAGCCAATCATCGTTCCTTCACAGGACGTTGTATTAGGCCTTTACTACATGACTCGTGATCGTATCAATGCGAAAGGCGAAGGTACTGTATTTAAAGACCCTAAAGAAGCTGAAAAAGCATACCGCAGTGGTAATGCTGAGCTACATGCGCGCGTAAAAGTACGTATTAGCGAAACAGTTGACAATGAAGAAGGTGAAGCAGTTGAGCAAGTATCTATTGTTGAAACAACAGTAGGTCGTGCAATTCTTTCACTAATCCTACCTAAAGGCATGCCGTTTGAGTTAATCAACCAAGCCCTAGGTAAGAAACAAATTTCTGGCTTATTAAACGAGTGTTACCGTCGCCTAGGTCTTAAAGATACCGTTATCTTTGCTGACCAAGTAATGTACACAGGTTTCCACTACGCAATGAAGTCAGGTGTTTCAATCGGTATCGATGACTTAGTTATCCCACCGGTTAAAGCAGAAATCATTGAATCAGCGGAAGCTGAAGTAACTGAAATCAACCAACAATTCCAATCAGGTCTTGTAACGGCTGGTGAAAAGTACAACAAAGTTATCGATATCTGGTCACGTGTAAATGAAAACTTATCACGTGAGATGATGGCGAACTTATCAAAAGACACTGTAATCAACGCGAAAGGCGAAGAAGAAGAGCAATCTTCATTTAACTCAGTGTTTATGATGGCAGACTCAGGTGCACGTGGTAGCGCCGCTCAGATCCGTCAGTTAGCGGGTATGCGTGGTCTAATGGCACGTCCAGATGGTTCAATCATCGAGACACCAATCACGGCGAACTTCCGTGAAGGTCTAAACGTACTACAGTACTTCATCTCAACGCACGGTGCGCGTAAAGGTCTTGCCGATACAGCACTTAAAACAGCAAACTCGGGTTACTTAACGCGTCGTCTAGTAGACGTTGCACAAGACTTAGTAATCAACGAAGACGACTGTGGCACAGAAGATGGCTTAACAATGAAACCGCTTATCGAAGGTGGTGACGTTGTAGAAGCACTTCGTGAACGTGTACTAGGTCGTGTTGTTGCTGAAGATGTATTAATTCCAAATACTAACGAAGTACTTGTTGAGCGTAACGTTATGCTTGACGAAAAACTGTGTGACCTTTTAGAAGAGCACTCAGTGGATGAAGTGCGCGTTCGTTCAGTAATCACTTGTGATAATGACTTTGGTGTATGTGCTAAGTGTTACGGTCGTGACCTTGCGCGTGGCCACATCATCAACCCAGGTGAGTCAGTAGGTGTTATCGCGGCACAATCAATCGGTGAGCCGGGTACACAGCTTACGATGCGTACCTTCCACATCGGTGGTGCGGCATCTCGAGCGTCTGCTGAAAACAGTGTACAAGTTAAAACTAACGGTACATTGAAGTTACACAATGCGAAGTACGTATTAAACACAGACGGTAAGATTGTTATCACGTCTCGTTCAACAGAGATCACTATCATCGATAGCTTTGGTCGTGAGAAAGAGCGTTATAAAGTACCTTACGGTGCGGTGTTAGCAGTACAAGATAATGCAGAAGTTCAAGGTAACGACATCGTTGCTACTTGGGACCCGCATAGTCACCCAATCGTTCTTGAGCACAAGTCAAAAATCTCATTCAGCGACATTGATGACTCAAATACCGAAGCACAAACAGACGAGTTAACTGGTTTAACACGTGTGGTTGTTAAAGACTTAGGTAAAGCGAATGCGAAAGAACCTAAACTAATCATCGAAAGCGATGAGCGTGGTCTGCAAGAAACACGTCTTCCTTCATTCACAACGATTGAAGTAACAGACGGTGCAACTGCAAACCCAGGTGACGTACTAGCACGTATTCCGCAAGAAGGTTCGAAGACTCGTGATATCACGGGTGGTCTACCTCGCGTAGCTGACTTATTCGAAGCACGTAAGCCGAAAGATCCTGCAATCCTTGCAGAAATCACAGGTACTATCAGCTTCGGTAAAGAAACTAAAGGTAAGAAGCGTCTTGTAATCACTCCTGCTGAGGGTGACGCATACGAAGAGATGATCCCTAAATGGCGTCAACTTAACGTGTTCGAAGGTGAGCAAGTGTCTAAAGGTGAGGTTATCGCCGATGGTCCTGAGTCACCACATGACATCTTACGCCTACGTGGTGTAACTCATGTAGCTAACTACATCGTTAACGAAGTGCAAGAGGTTTACCGCTTGCAAGGCGTTAAGATCAATGACAAGCACATTGAGACAATTATTCGTCAGATGCTACGTAAATGTATCATCCTTGACGGCGGTGACACTGAGTTCTTAGCCGGTGAACAAGTTGAAGTAGCACGCGTTAATATTTCTAACCGTGAACTTGAGAAACAAGGCAAGATCCCAGCGAAGTTTGAAATCCAGTTAATGGGTATCACTAAAGCGTCACTTGCAACAGAATCTTTCATTTCTGCAGCATCGTTCCAGGAGACAACTCGTGTCCTAACTGAAGCCGCTGTAAATGGTAAGAGCGATGAGCTTCGTGGTCTGAAAGAGAACGTAATCGTGGGTCGTCTGATCCCAGCTGGTACAGGCTTTGCGTATCACCAAGACCGTTTAAACCGTCGCAAGCAAGGTGAAATCGTTGAAGAGCAAACAGTAAGCGCTGAAGAGGCAACTCAAGCACTTACTGACGCACTAAACGCAGATATCTCTGGAAACCAATAATCTCAGCTTAATCAATAGATTAAGAAATCGTAAGGCAGTTATCTTCTGCCTTACGATGAGTTAAGGTTGACAGGTTAAACTTTGCTCATTAAAATTCCGCCACCCATTTGCCTGCACGTTTTGTAACGAGCATGTAAACAGGGCGGATTTTTTATTTTTTCAGTAGTAATTTTAATTTCAGGAGCTATTTAAATGGCAACTATTAACCAGCTAGTGCGTAAGCCACGTCGTAGCAAAGTTACTAAAAGTAACTCAGCTGCACTTAAAGCTTGTCCGCAAAAGCGTGGTGTATGTACTCGTGTATATACAACTACACCTAAGAAACCAAACTCTGCATTACGTAAAGTAGCGCGTGTTCGTTTAACTAACGGTTTCGAAGTAACATCTTACATTGGTGGTGAAGGCCACAACTTACAAGAGCACAGTGTAATCCTAATCCGTGGTGGTCGTGTTAAAGACTTACCAGGTGTGCGTTTCCACACTGTACGTGGTGCACTTGACTGTGCAGGCGTTAGCGACCGTCGTCAAGCTCGTTCTAAATACGGTGCTAAACGCCCTAAGGGCTAATGGTTCTCCGTTAGTAAGGCCAAGCACTAAATTTTTAAATTAATTGTTTTGGGTATTGACTCTAAAAGAGCAAACCTGAAGATACCGGAGATACAAAATGCCTAGAAGACGCGTAATAGGTCAACGTAAAATTCTTCCAGATCCTAAGTTCGGATCGGAACTTCTTGCTAAATTCGTTAACGTAGTAATGTTAGACGGCAAGAAATCTACTGCTGAAAAAATCGTTTATGGTGCGTTAGACGTGGCTGCTGAGAAATCAGGCAAGTCGCACCTTGAAATCTTTGAAGCTGCACTTGAAAACGTTCGCCCACAGGTAGAGGTTAAATCTCGCCGTGTTGGTGGTTCAACGTACCAAGTACCAGTTGAAGTACGTCCAGTACGTCGCAACGCATTAGGTATGCGTTGGTTAGTAGACGCTGCACGTAAGCGTGGCGAAAAATCTATGGGCTTACGTTTAGCTCAAGAAATCGTTGACGCTGCTGACAACAAAGGCACTGCGGTTAAGAAACGTGAAGACGTTCACCGTATGGCTGAAGCGAATAAAGCATTCGCTCATTACCGTTGGTAATCTGCCCTTAACCTTTAAGAGGATCATATGGCACGTACAACTCCACTTGAGCGCTATCGCAATATCGGTATTTGCGCTCACGTAGATGCAGGTAAAACCACCACAACAGAACGTGTTCTGTTCTACACGGGTCTTTCTCATAAGATCGGTGAAGTACATGATGGTGCTGCAACTATGGATTGGATGGAGCAGGAACAAGAGCGTGGTATCACAATCACTTCTGCTGCAACAACGTGTTTCTGGAAAGGGATGGACGCTCAATTTGACGACCATCGCATCAATATCATTGATACGCCAGGACACGTAGATTTCACTATCGAAGTAGAGCGTTCTTTACGCGTACTAGATGGTGCGGTAGTTGTTCTTTGTGCTTCATCTGGTGTACAGCCGCAAACTGAGACAGTTTGGCGTCAGGCGAACAAATACGAAGTTCCTCGCATGATCTTCGTAAACAAAATGGATCGCACTGGCGCTGACTTCTTAACAGTTGTGGACCAGGTGAAATCTCGTCTTGGAGCAACGCCTGTTCCAATTCAGCTACCAATTGGTGCTGAAGACGACTTTAAAGGTGTTATTGACCTTATTAAGATGAAAGCCATTAACTGGAATGCCGAAGATCAAGGCATGACTTTCTCTTATGAGGCCATTCCGGCAGAGCTTCTGGAGCTTGCAGAAGAATGGCGTTCTCACATGGTTGAGAGCGCTGCTGAAGCATCAGAAGAACTAATGGACAAATATCTAGAAGGTGAAGACCTGACCGAAGCTGAAATTAAAGCAGCTTTACGTCAGCGCACATTAGCAAACGAAATTGTTCCAATGACGTGTGGTAGTGCATTTAAGAATAAGGGTGTTCAAGCTGTGCTTGATGCTGTTATCGAATATATGCCTGCGCCAACACAAGTGAAACAAATCCAAGGTATCGTTGAAGATGGTACTGAGGAAGAACGTCCTGCTGATGACAACGCACCGTTTGCCGCACTTGCTTTTAAGATTGCGACAGACCCGTTCGTTGGCACCTTGACCTTCTTCCGTGTTTACTCTGGTACTGTTAAACAGGGTGATGCGGTATACAATCCAGTTAAAAGTAAGCGTGAGCGACTTGGTCGTATCGTTCAGATGCATTCAAACTCACGTGAAGAGATCAAAGTAGTCTACGCAGGCGACATCGCAGCGGCTATTGGTCTTAAAGACGTAACAACAGGTGAGACACTGTGTGATCCGAACTCAATCATTACGCTTGAGCGTATGGAGTTCCCAGAGCCAGTTATCTCTGTTGCGGTTGAGCCTCGCACAGTCGCTGACCAAGATAAGATGGGTATCGCGTTAGGTAAACTAGCGGCAGAAGATCCGTCTTTCAGAGTACAAACTGACGAAGAATCAGGCCAGACTATTATTTCTGGTATGGGTGAACTTCACCTTGATATCATTGTCGACCGTATGAAACGTGAATTCAGTGTTGAATGTAACGTTGGTAAGCCGCAGGTAGCATACCGTGAAGCTATCCGTTCAGCTGTTGAAGTTGAAGGGAAGTTCGTACGTCAATCAGGTGGTCGTGGTCAATATGGTCACGTCTGGCTTAAACTTGAACCGATGGATATTTCGGAAGATGATGCGCCAACTTACGAATTCGTTAACGAAATCGTTGGTGGTTCAGTTCCTAAAGAATACATCCCTGCGGTAGACAAAGGCATCCAAGAGCAAATGGCTCAAGGTGTGCTTGCTGGCTACCCATTACTTGGCGTTAAAGCGACTTTATATGATGGTTCATTCCATGATGTAGACTCGAATGAAATGGCATTTAAGATTGCAGGTTCAATGGCGATGAAGAAAGGTGCGCTTGAAGCAAACCCTGCTCTTCTAGAACCAGTAATGAAGGTTGAAGTTATCACTCCTGAAGAAAACATGGGTGATGTAGTTGGTGACTTAAACCGTCGCCGCGGCATGATCGAAGGCATGGAAGAAGCATTCGGTGGTCTTAAGCAAATTAATGCGCAAGTACCACTTTCTGAAATGTTTGGTTATGCAACTGATCTGCGATCTGCAACACAAGGCCGTGCATCTTACTCTATGGAGTTTTTGAAGTATGCAGAAGCCGCTAAAAACGTTGCAGATGCAATAATTGCAGCTCGCGCTGTTATATGATTTAGCTTGTCTGGCCCAATAGTGGGTCAGGCGTTAATTTCTTTATAGGAATTTTTTAAGATGGCAAAAGAAAAGTTTGAACGCGTAAAACCGCACGTAAACGTTGGTACAATCGGCCACGTTGACCACGGTAAAACAACTCTAACAGCAGCAATCACTAACGTACTTGCAAAAGTATACGGTGGTG
>Ga0209365_1000041_pt1 | contig 28970 bp, 31 predicted proteins | sample WorMetimpBELIZE2_FD_187389 | JGI IMG/M metagenome (GOLD analysis project Ga0209365, IMG submission 187389) | Marine gutless worms symbiont microbial communities from Max Planck institute for Marine Microbiology, Germany - Olavius imperfectus... | ecosystem: Host-associated > Annelida > Digestive...
CGACACCTCGTGGAGCTGGATGAAACACCCCAGCGAGGCGTGATCGGGGCACAATCCCCCCCGTCATCCACAGACACCCGAGGTCAAGTCGCGCCAGCGCTTCCAAGCCGCGCAAGGAGCTGACACCTTTAAGAATCCCATACAGAATCAACCCCAGCCTCGCCGCCGGCGCATACGGGGAGCGACCCCCGGTTATACCAAGCCTCGAAAGGTCCCCAGTCCTGCGCCTGTAACCACTCCCGGAGGTCTAGGGCCGCGCGTTGACCCATGTCCGTCATGGTCGGTGTCGAGACGCACGCCACAGACAAACAGCTCCCGCGGGTCGGGGCGCTGGAAGCGCACCCCGCGGCTTGGTGTGGGTGCCACCGCCGGAGGGATGGCCTCCTCACCGGGAAACAGCGCCAACTGAGGACTGGTGTTGATGGCGATTACGGGACGGCGAATGGACATGGCGGTTGGCTACCCTGGTAGTGGTAAATTTTTAACTGTTTTATCGTTCCCACGCGCTACGTGGGAATTTGGAAGCTCAGAGCCGAGGAGAGAATCAAGCCCGTGTCCACATCATTTGAAAATTTACCACTACCGCTACCCTTACCGACGTTTGGCTGGCCGGAGTCTACCCCCTGAGAGACCCTTTTGCGACACCCTCGCCAGGGAGAGAGGCTTTGGACCGTAGCCTGCCTGGTAGGACCACGGCTCACCTGGACCGCGCGGCATGGCTTGAGTTTTTAGACAGCCTCTGAATCCTGCGTGAGGTTCAAGGTTTTTTCTCACATCAAGCCACCAAGACACGAAGCCTTTTTCCAGGCCGTCGCCGATCATCCGCGCGATGGTCATCGCAGGCGCAGAGATCACGGGTGGTGTTGTTATTCTGTTGTCTCCGGGTAGATATCTCCCTGATTAAGGTGGGCACAGCCCACCCTACAAACCTCAGAATGCCGAAAAGTAGGGTAGGCTGTGTCCACCAAACAACAGAATTACACCACCACCGAAGCCCGGAAGAAGAACTCGAGAGCGGCGATTTTACTCACCATCTCGGCTTCTTCGAGTTTGTCCACAATGCCAAAAATCGCGGCAAAGGGCTCATGGATTCCCTCCTCGGTCTGCTGCTGCGCTAACAGTCCGGAATCCATAAAAGAGCCAAGATCATGGTTTTTTCTGTCCGCAGATGACGCGGATTCTCACGGATTATTTTCTCTGGTTCCCACGCGCCGCGTGGGAACGTGGAAGCTCCGCGCCGCGGAGCGTAGGGTCCGCTGTGCGGACCAATAGGCGGGTAGGATGGGCAAAGCCAGCGCCCGGCAGGCTGGCCGGACGCCCCGATCAGGCCACGGCGGTTCCCAAATTCCGGCGGCCTGTCGGATGCCCACGGCGCCGCTTGCCCATCAATCCGCTGACGGCGACGTGGTTTTGGCTCGTTCCCATGCTCCAGCGTGAGAATGCCGTCGGGCCGCTCCAGCGGCCAAGGCCTCAAAGACGCTGGAGCGTCTGGAATTGCTCCCACGCTGGAGCCTGGGAGTCAGAGAACCCCTCTCCCGCTAGAGGCGAGGGGCTTTGGTGAACCTTGTAGTACACCGTTTCATCCTATTCTATATGTTCGTAGGGAACGCTCTCTGTGGCGTTCCGAATGGCCCGCACAAGGGCACGGAGGCCGTTCCCTAAGCGATATGAAAATTAGAGTGAAACCGGGTAGTAGGACCACGGCTCACCTGGACCGCGCGGCCTGGCTTGAGTTTTTAGACGGCCTCTTTGTAAGTGGGGGAGGGAAGATACCGTTCAGTTGCCGCCTAGTTTTTTGGTGAATTTGCGGAACTCGGGCGGGCGCTTTTCCTTGAAGGCCGCGACGCCTTCCTTCGATTCGTCGGTGTCGTAGAAGAGGCCGACCGCTTGCAGACCCAATGCGGAGAGGCCCCGCTGGTGTTCGGTATCCGCGTTGAAGGCCCGCTTGGCGATGGCCAAGGCGGTGGGGCTGCGTTGCATGATCTCGTCGCACCAGCGCCGTACCTCCTGGTCCAGCTCGTCATGCGGGACTACGTAGTTGGCGAGCCCCATCCGCAGAGCCTCTTCGGCGGTGTAGCGCCGGCACAGGTACCACATCTCCCGGGCCCGCTTTTCCCCGATGGTGCGCGCGAGGAAGGCACAACCGAATCCGGGGTCCACGGAGCCCATCTTGGGTCCGACCTGGCCGAAGATTGCCTTGTCGGAGGCGATGGTGAGATCGCACAGGAGCGCCAGCACGTTGCCGCCGCCGATGGAGTAGCCCTGTACCCGGGCGATGACGGGCTTGGGGATGTCGCGGATGACGCTCTGCAGTGCCTCGAGGGGCAGCCCGATGGTGCCGTGACCATCGTAGGCGCCCGTGTGGGATGAGAGGTCTCCACCGGTGCAGAAGGCCTTGTCCCCGGCCCCGGTCAGAACTACGACCCCGATCTCGCGGTCCCAGCCAGCGTGGTTGAAGGCGTCGATTAGCTCCTCGCAGGTGAGGCCCCGAAATGCGTTGAAGGTGCCGGGTCGATTGATGGTGATTCGGGCGATGCCTTGATCAACCTCATAGAGAATATCTTGGTATGTCATGTTCACAGGTCCCCTGAGTTACTCAGTCGTCACCCTTCGTACCTCATTTCGCTCGAACCGGCAATAGCGATTGAAATTGAGTACCTGGGGGCGTTGACATTGAGAAGGTCCGGAAGGTCCCACAGCGGACCCTACGCTGGCTTTCGGCTTTGGCTCATCCCCAGGCTCCGGCATGGGAATGTGATGGTGGCCGCTCCGGCGGCCAGGATTGGCTACCAGCTCCCAAACCGCGGCGGCTTGTCGGATGCCCCAAGCACCGCGGCCCATCAATTCGCTGGAGCACCTGCGACGGGATGCGCTACGTTTTCCCGCCCTACGGTCCTTGGTTTTCGGGCGTAGCTGTATTCGCCGGCTTCTGGCGCCGGTGGCCGGCGATTGGTAGCTGTATGACCAATCCTTTACTCACGGTAAACGCGCTGACGGCTCACTTGGGTTCCGAGGATCGGCCCGTGCGGGTGGTGGATGGGGTGGGGCTGGAGATTCGCCGGGGCGAGACCTTTGCCCTGCTGGGGGAATCGGGTTGCGGCAAGTCTATGACGGCCCTCTCCCTGATGTGGCTGCTGCCGCCCTCCGGGCGTATCGTCGATGGCCGCGTGCGGCTCGGGGATACCGAGCTGCTGGGACTGCCGGAGAGGACCATGCGCGGGGTCAGGGGCGGGCGTCTAGCGATGATCTTTCAGGAACCCCAGACCTCTCTCAATCCGGTACTGACGGTGGGCCAACAGATCGCCAAGGCCGTGCGTTTGCACAAGGACCGTTCCGGCGACCGGGTTCCCCGGCGCGTCCTGGAGCTTCTGGAGGCGGTCGGCATTCTAGACCCGCAACGGCGTAGCGGCGGGTATCCCCATCAGCTTTCCGGCGGTATGAAGCAGCGGGTCATGATCTCCATGGCCCTGGCGGGGAGGCCGGAGCTTTTGATCGCCGACGAGCCTACCACGGCCCTGGATGTGACCATCCAGGCTCAGGTCTTGCGGCTGCTTAAGGGCTTGCAGCGCGAGACCGGCCTGGCGGTGTTGCTCATTACCCACGACCTGGGCGTGGTGGCCGAGACGGCGGATCGCCTGGCCGTGATGTATGCCGGGCGCATCCTGGAGACGGCTACCGCCGCCGAATTCTTCGCCCGGTCGGCCCATCCCTACAGCCGCAAGCTGATGGCGAGCCTACCGACACCCGAGAAGCGCGCCGGCGCCCTGGCGGTTATTCTGGGCCGGGTGCCGTCGCTGGATTGGTCGTTCAAGGGCTGCCGGTTCGCCGACCGTTGCGACCAGGTCATGGATCGCTGCCGGGAGCGGGAGCCCGCGTGGTATGAAGCCGCCCCGACCCACCGGGTGCGCTGTCATCTGTGGGAGGAGGGCGAGCCGACCACGGACGCGGATCCCGAGGATTCGGGAGCCCGAGACGCCTTTCCGATTCGCCAGTCGCAAAGCCGAGGGATGGGCTTTTGCGACACCCTCCAGATAGACGAGACCTTGCTCCGGGTGACGGACCTCGAGGTCCACTTTCCCATCCACCGGGGTGTCTTCCGCCGCGTCGTGGGTCAGGTCAAGGCCGTGGATGGGGTCTCCCTGGACCTGCGGTCGGGCGGGACCCTGGCCCTGGTGGGCAAGGGCCTGCTCCGACTCATCCCCACCGCCGGCGGGACGGTGCGCTTCGGCGATACCGAGCTGACCCGGCTCGGCGGCCGGGCCATGCGCAGCTATCGCAAGGACTTGCAGATCATTTTCCAGAACCCCTTCGCCGCCATGAATCCCCGGATGCTGGTGGGCGATATCGTGGGCGAGGGGCTCCAGGCCCTGCGCATCGAGCCTAACCGGGCCACGCGGCTGGCGCGCGTGCGCGCCCTGTTGGATCGGGTCGGCCTGTCCCCCTAAGGCCGCGGATCGCTACCCCCACGAGTTCTCGGGCGGGCAACGCCAGCGCATTTGCATTGCCCGCGCCCTGGCGGTGGAGCCCAAGGTCATCGTCTGCGACGAGCCCACCAGCGCCCTGAATGTCTCGGTCCAGGCCCAGATTCTCAACCTGCTCAAGCAGCTCCAGGAGGACCTGGGCCTAAGCTACCTGTTCATCACCCATAATATCTCCGTAGTCTCTTACCTGGCCCACCAAGTAGCCGTCATGTACCTGGGCCGCATCGTCGAGCGCGGCACCGTCACCGAGGTCCTGGACGATCCCCGCCACCCCATATACTAGGGCGCTGCTCTCCGCCGTCCCCGTGATCGACCGGGACCGACGCCACCAGATCATCCAGCTCGAAGGGGATATGCCCTCCCCCTCCCGGCTACCCTCGGGCTGTCATTTTCACCCTCGATGCCCGGAGTCGGTCCCGAGTGCGCCCGGGCCTATCCGGCGGAGACCCGGCTCGGCGCTACCCGGACGGTGCATTGCCTGCGGGTCGGCGATTGAGAGGCTGTCTAAAAACCCAAGCCATGCCGCACGGTCCAGGTTAGCCCCGATCTTACAAGGCTGGCTACGGCCAAAAGCCCCTCGCCCCTGGCGGGAGAGGGGTTGGGGAGAGGGGGAGTCGATGGCTTCACTTCGAGACGGTTAAGGACTCCAGACCAAGCCAAATCAATAGATTGGTTCTTAGACAGCCTCTTTAAGGGGGTTATCCGCAATCCGGCCAGAGCCCGCGGATTGCCGCGATACCCTGGGCCCCGTGGACGAAAGCCCGCTCCAGGTCGGCGGGCCCCAGGCCACCCAGGGCATAGACGGGCAGCCCGGCGCCTTCGGCGAGGGCGGCAAAGCGCGGCCAGCCCAGGGGGTGCGCGTCCGGGTGACTCCGGGTCGCCCGCACCGGTGAGAGCAGGGCATAGTCCAGGCCCAGGCGCGCGGCGTGGGACAGCTCCCGGGCATCATGACAGGAGGCCCCGATCAGCTGCCGGTCATCCCCCGGACGATGGGTGAGACGATGCAGGCGCCAGGCCGTCAGGTGCAGCCCATGTCCGGGGAGGTCCCGGACCGAGGCCGAGTCCCGGTTGAGCAATAGGCGTGCGCCGTGACCCGTGCAGAGCCGGAATGCCTCCACCGCCAGGCGGCCATAGTCGGCATCGCTCAAAGCATGGGCGCGTAGCTGCACTAGGTGGACGCCCTGCGCTAGAGCGCGGTCCAGACAATCCAGGAAGCGCTCCGGGACGCGGGAGTCCGCGCCGGTAATCAAGTAGCGTTCGGGTAGCCGCAAAGCCGCGATGACGGGGCCGTCCGCCGCCGGGAATACCTCAGGGTCCATAGCCCGGGGATGGACCCAGGCCAGCGGCTGACCCTCGCGACCCCGGGGTTCTCCCACGTAGCCGCCGACGCGCCGGACATCGAGCAGGATACGGCGATCACCATAGTCGTGGCGGACCCGGATCAGCGGACGAGACGACAAGAGCCGGATCCCAAGCTCCTCGTCCAGCTCACGGGCCAGGGCCGCCGGCGGCGTCTCTCCGGGCTCCAGCTTACCGCCGGGGAACTCCCATCGCCCCCCCTGATGGGCCTGATTCGGGCGCCTGGTAATGAGAATGCGGCCCCGTGCATCCGGGATGGCCCCCGCTACGACATGGATCAACACCGATTCGCAAATTCAATCGCCTGCATGAGGGTTCTTTCCCTAAAGAGGCCGTCTCTTAAGGTAAAATAGGATGCTCAGGACCCCATCATCTCGGGTAGCTACCGTCGGGGGATTCATTATGCAAGAAGTCGTCGTTGTCGGTCTGGTCGTTCTCGCGGTCGTCATCGTCATCCTGGGCGTCAAACAGATCCCCCAGGGCTCCGAGTACACGGTGGAACGGCTCGGGCGCTACACCCGCACCCTGTCCCCCGGACTCCACGCCATTATTCCCTTCGTCGACCGGATCGGCTCCAGGCTGAATATGATGGAGCAGGTGCTCGACGTGCCGTCCCAGGAGGTCATCACCAGGGACAACGCCATGGTGACGGTGGACGGGGTGGTCTTCTTCCAGATCCTGGACGCGCCCAAGGCGGCCTACGAGATTACCGGTCTCGACTCCGCCATCCTCAATCTGATCATGACGAACATCCGCACCGTCATGGGGTCCATGGATCTGGATGAGCTCCTGTCCCAGCGCGACAAGATCAACACCCAGCTTTTGACGGTGGTGGACGACGCCACCACACCCTGGGGCGTGAAGGTGACCCGCATCGAGATCAAGGATATCTCCCCGCCCCGGGACCTGGTGGACGCTATGGCGCGCCAAATGAAGGCCGAGCGCGACAAGCGGGCCTCCATCCTGGAGGCCCAGGGCCTGCGCCAGGCGGCGATCCTCAAGGCCGAAGGCGAGAAGCAGGCGACGATCCTGGAGGCCGAGGGCGAGCGGGAGGCGGCCTTCCGCGAGGCGGAGGCCAGGGAGCGGCTGGCCGAGGCGGAGGCCAAGGCGACCGCGGTGGTCTCCTCGGCCATCACCAAGGGGGACCTCAACGCCATCAACTACTTCGTGGCCCAGAAATACACCGAGGCCCTGCAACGGATCGGCAGCGCCGAGAATCAGAAGGTCCTCATGCTGCCGCTGGAGGCCTCCAGCCTGATCGGCTCCCTGGCCGGCATCGGGGAGATCGCCCGCGAGACTTTCCGACGCACGGGCAAGCCGGCCGCGGCGCCGGATGAGCCGACATGAGCGCGGATTGGATCACCACGGTCGGCCCCTGGCACTGGATCCTGCTCGCCATCATGCTGATTATCCTGGAGGCCTTCGCGCCCGGCGCCTTCTTCCTGTGGCCGGCCATCGCGGCCGGTCTCGTCGGGCTGGCGCTGGCCGCCCTTCCGGGGCTGGGCTGGGAGGTCCAGCTGACATTGTTCGGCGTCTTCAGCGTGCTGAGCCTGATCCTGGGTCGGCGTTACCTCAAGCGTAATCCCATCGCCACCGACACGCCCACCCTCAACCGGCGCGGGCACCAATACATCGGGCGGGTCTTTACCCTGGAGCAACCCATCGTGAATGGTACCGGAAAGCTGCGGGTGGACGACACCACCTGGAAGATTCGAGGGCGGGATTGTAGCGCGGGGACCCGGATGCGGGTCACGGGTGTCGAGGGCGTGGTGCTGCTCGTGACCCCGGAGGATGGGTAATGACTCGGACCCCGACGCCCCATTCCGGCCGCGCCCACCAGCACCCACCGACGCCGGGGCCATTCTTGTAGCGAGGTCTCCGGCAGTGTGTACCCTGGTGATCCTGCGGCGACCCGGCCATGACTGGCCCCTGTTGCTGGCCGCGAACCGCGACGAGCTGCACCACCGCCACGCGGAGCCCCCGGCGCGCCACTGGCCGAACCGACCCCAGGTCATAGCCGGTCTCGACCGCGCGGGAGGCGGGAGCTGGTTGGGCCTGAATGACCAGGCCCTGGTAGCCGCGGTCATGGACTGGAAAGGTTCTCTCGGCCCGGCCCCCGGCAAGCGCAGCCGCGGCGAGCTGGTGCCGGAGGCCCTGGACCCGCCGAGGCCAAAGCGGCGGCCGGCACCCTGGCCGATCTCGACCCCGATGCCTACAGCCCCTTCAACCTCGTGGTGGCCGACGCCAGGGACGCCTACTAGCTGCGGCACGGGGGCGATGGGGAGATCAGGGTGCATCCGATTCCCCCCGGACTGCACATGCTCAGCGCCACCGAGCTGGACGATAACGGCTACCCACGCATCTGCGACTATCTGCCGCGTTTCCGGGCCGCCCGAACACCCGAGCCGGAGTCGGGCCGCTAGGACGAATGGCGGAACCTGCTGGCGAGCCGGGCCTGTTCACCGGAGACGGACCCCAGTGCAGCCATGAATTTCGAGTTCCCCCCGGTTTCGGAACCGTCTCCAGCGCCCTGATCGTCCTGCTGGCCCGACCGGGATTTACGGCACATCCCCGATGGCTCTACGCCGCCGGACCTTGCTCCCTTCGAGCCCGTGGAGCTGAGAAACGACTCAAAAATAACGTGAACAGATATTTTTTAACCGCTAAAGGCGCAAAGGACGCAAAGGAGAGAAAGGCTTAGGTCTAGCTATGATCTGATGGGCACGTTTCGCTTCGCGCGTCGTCGATGCGATTCGCGGCCGGCCCGCCCCGTCCATGGGGCGGGCCGACGCTCACCACATCCTACGTGGGCTCTCCGTGGCGCGGAGCTTGTGCGTTCCCACGCGGCGCATGGGAACGAGAAGTCGTCTACAAGTACCGTAGGGCGGGAAAGCGGAGCGCATCCCGCCATGTCGGGCTGTGGTTGAAAACCGGCTCACGGCTCAGCAGCCCCCGCCCGGACACAGCCGGCTCAGGTTCGGGGCCTCGGCCAGGGCCCGGGCCACCCGCAGGCGAAAATCCGGGGATACGGGTTGGTTGATCAGCAAGCTGAAGGGCTCCCACCGCCCGCCGCGTCGCACGAATCCCGCATAAGTGCTCACGCCTCGCAGGGTGCCGGTCTTGGCCCGCACCCGTGGATCCTTGGTGGGCAACAGCTCTCGGTAAGGGGCAAAGGCCCGCACCACTTCCAGCAGCTGGCGGGCGCTCAGGCGGTTACCGCGGGACAGCCCAGCGCCGTCCTCGATGCGGTAACCGCGCCAGTCGAAGGTCTTGTCCACCCAACGGGCAAAGGCCCTTTGCGCCCCGGTCATGCCGAGCGGGCGTCCCTGGCCGCGGTTCGCCAGCTTCAGGAATAGGGCATTGGCGATGAAGTTGTTGGAGTATTCGAGCGTGGCGGTCAGCACGGTCTTCAGATCGCGGCTATTGCGGTGGCGATAGAGCCTTTTCGCCCGTGCCGGCACGCGGCCGTTGCGCAGGCCGCCGCCCCCGGCGATTCCCGCCTGCTCCAGCTTGGCGCTCAGGAGCTCACCGAAGTAGCGCACTGCCCGCTCCCGCTTTTTGAGGTTGACCCGGTGCTTACCGGCCCCCAACCTCTGTCCGAACCGCCGCGCCATGGGCGTCAGGGGGGTCTGGGTCTCCGCGCTACGGGTTCTCCCCCCTCGGTTGATAAGATTGACGGTATTGAAGTTGGCCGCCAGCGCGGTCACCGGGGCATCATAGGGATTGTTGCTCGCCGAGCGGCCGCGGATGGTCAGGGCCGGGTCGAAATAGCTATCGTCCAGGCCGATCCCCGAAACCTTACGAACACCGTGCGTCCGCAACGCGGCAACGATGCGGTCCAACTCCTCGGAGATCAGATAGGGATCGCCGTACCCCCTGACCCAGAGCCGATTATCCCTGCCGAGATAAAAATCCGTGTGGAAACGGTGCCCCAACCCCCAATGTTGGATGGCCGCGAGGGCGGTCAGAATCTTCATGGTCGAGGCCGGAACCATGGCGCGGTCCGGGTGTCGGCTGATGACCACCCGGCCGCGTTCCATGACCAGCAGACTCGCCTTAGGCAGCTGCAGGGCGAGGGACAGGACGGCGTCCGCACCGGCAACGGCCGGGCCCAGGCCCATGGTCAGGGTCGCGCCGAGGGTCAGCAGGACGCCGAGGAGCCGGGGAACAAAGGTATTCCGTCGCCTATCCACTGGGATCATGGCCGCTCAATCCTCATAATCTTTGAATTTTCCAGGCTACAAACCCTTATGATTCTACCAACAGCCCGATTCGAGCGATATTGCGGATTATCGGTGATCTTTCTCGTTTAAAATTGCCGCCGGCCCTGCGGTTAATTGGTGGTGTCTTAGCTTTGTGGTTTTCGGGATTCAACGTAGAAATCTTCCCTCACCGTCATTGTTGTCCGCGGATTCAAAATCACAAAGTTACAACACTACCCGGTTAATTGATTCCCCCTCTCCCCAACCTCTCTCCCTCGAGGGAGAGGGGCTCTCGGACCAGGGAAATTGATTTATTGTCTGTTTGATCGTGGGGTACGCGATTCCGAGATAATTGCCGGTACCGGGTCCCGAAATGCGGTGACGATCGGGCCCCGGATGCGGAGTGTGGGAAATTCAGTTCGGAGGTTCAGATGGCAGCGGAGCAAGTAATGGACGGGCCGGAGCAGAAGCCGGCCCGGCAGGACGCGGAGGCGGCGGGCACGGTGGAGGCACCGCTGGCCGCGGAGACCGAGACCGCAACGGTGATGGAGGATGCGGACTCGGCGGCGGATACGGGAACGGCGGATGAAGCCGCCACGGCCGAGGAAGCTTCGCCGGAGCAATTGGCCGCCCGGCTGGAAGCGGCACGGGCCGAGGCGGAGGCGGCTCGGGAGCGGTTGTTGCGGGCCCACGCCGAGATGGAGAATCTCAAGCGGCGACAGGCCAATGAGCTGGAGAAGGCGCACAAATTCGCCCTCGACGGCTTTGTGCGCGAGCTCTTGCAGGTGCGCGACAGCCTGGAGCTCGGCCAGGCCGCGGCTCGGGAGGAGGGTACGGATCTCGCCAAGCTGCGCGAGGGCACGGAGCTGACCCTCAAGCTGCTGGTGGATGTGATGGGTAAGTTCGGCGTCGCGCAGATCAATCCCGCGGGCGAGTCCTTCGATCCCGAATATCACCAGGCCATCACCATGCAGCCCACGGCGGAGGCGGCGCCAAACACGGTGGTCAGGGTGATCCAAAAGGGCTATCTGCTCAACGGTCGGCTGGTGCGGCCGGCCATGGTGATGGTGGCGACGGAGCTGGCCTCGGCACAGTCTTGAAAAAGTCGGGGTTTTCCCCCATTGAAGTCGGCACACGAAGGTACGCCGAACGGCGAGAACTCTAATTCCGGAGACAGAAGATCATGGGCAAAATCATCGGCATTGACCTGGGTACCACCAACTCCTGCGTCGCCGTCATGGAGGCTGACAAGGTCAAGGTCATCGAGAACGCGGAGGGCGATCGTACCACGCCCTCCATCGTGGCCTTCGGCAACGACGATGAGGTCCTGACCGGCCAATCCGCGAAGCGGCAGGCGGTCACCAATCCGAAGAATACCTTGTTCGCGATCAAGCGATTGATCGGTCGCCGGTTCGATGACCAGGTGGTGGGCAAGGACAAAGACATGGTCCCCTATCAAATCGTCCGGGCGGACAACGGCGATGCCTGGGTCGAGGTCAATGGCAAAAAGATGGCCCCGCCGGAGATCTCCGCCAAGGTCCTCCAGAAGATGAGGAAAACCGCCGAGGACTATCTGGGGTCCGAGATCAAGGAAGCCGTCATCACCGTACCGGCCTACTTCAACGACTCCCAGCGCCAGGCGACCAAGGATGCGGGCCGCATCGCGGGTCTGGATGTCAAGCGCATCATCAACGAGCCCACCGCCGCCTCCCTGGCCTACGGCATGGACAAACAGCGGGGCGATCAAAAGCTCGCGGTCTACGATCTGGGCGGCGGGACCTTCGATATCTCCATCATCGAGATCGCCGAGATCGAGGGCGAACACCAGTTCGAGGTGCTCTCGACCAACGGCGACACCTTCCTCGGCGGCGAGGATTTCGACCTGCGCATCATCGACTTTTTGGCGTCCGAGTTCAAGAAGGAGCAAGGGATCGATCTGCACAATGACCCCCTGGCCCTGCAACGCCTCAAGGAAGCCGCCGAAAAGGCTAAGATCGAGCTCAGCGCTAGCCTTCAGACCGACATCAACCTGCCCTACATCACCGCCGACGCGGTGGGCCCCAAGCACCTGAACATCAAGCTCACCCGGGCCAAATTCGAGTCCCTGGTGGACGACTTGGTAGAGCGCACCATCGACCCCTGCCGCATCGCCCTCAAGGATGCTGGGGTGACCGCGGGCGATATCGACGAGGTCATCCTGGTGGGCGGGCAGACCCGCATGCCCAAGGTCCAGGAAAAGGTCGAGGCCTTTTTCGGCAAGGCGCCGCGCAAGGACGTCAACCCCGACGAGGCGGTCGCCATCGGGGCCGCCGTACAGGGCGGCGTGCTCGGCGGCGAGGTCAAGGACGTCCTGCTGCTCGACGTGACCCCCCTGAATCTCGGCATCGAGACCCTGGGCGGGGTCATGACCAAGCTTATCGAGAAAAACACCACCATCCCCACCTCGGCCCAACAGGTCTTCTCCACCGCCGACGACAACCAGACCGCGGTCACGGTGCACGTGTTGCAAGGGCAGCGCGAGCGCGCAGCGGACAACAAATCCCTGGGTCGGTTCGACCTGGCGGACATCCCCCCGGCCCCCCGCGGGGTACCCCAGATCGAGGTCAAGTTCGACATCGACGCCAACGGCATTCTCAACGTCTCGGCCAAGGACAAGGCCACGGGCAAGGAGCAATCCATCGTCATCAAGGCCTCCTCCGGCCTAGCGGACGACGAGATCGAGCGGATGGTCAAGGACGCCGAGGCCCACGCCGAGGACGACCGCAAATTCCACGAGCTGGTAGCGGCCCGCAACCAGGCGGACACCATGGTCCACGCCACGCGCAAATCCATGGAACAGCTGGGGGACAAGCTGGAAGCCGGCGAAAAAACCTCCATCGAGGCCACCATCAAGGACCTGGAAGAGGCCATGAAGGGCGAAGACAAAGACGCCATCGACGACAAAACTAAGACCCTAGGCGAGGCCTCCGCCAAGATGGCTGAGCGTCTCTATGCCCAGCAATCGGGCGGGGCATCTGGTGCCGCGGGACCCGACGCGGGCCCGGAGACGGCCGGGGGCGAAACCGACAGGAAGCCGGACGACGTAGTGGACGCCGAGTTTGAAGAGGTCAAGGACGACAAGAAAGAGTAGCGGTCGTCCGAGAATTCTTTTCGGCTCTTTATGGATTCCGGACTGGTAGGATATTTTGCGTAAATTCACCTGCTCAGCAAGCCAGCGGAGCATTGTATAACTTGCTGTTGTTGTTGAGAAAAGACGGCCTGCTCTACCATCGGTCAGAGGGCTACGGACCACCGTCCTCTTCGATCCGTCTGGAATCCATAAAGAGCCTTCTTTTTTTGCCGCAAATGAACGCGAATCAACGCAAATCGCTTGGGATCGATTTGCCATCATGGACGGTTCCGGGTCCGTTTCCGTCGATGTGCGGCCATTTGCGTTGATTCTCTCGTTCCCACGCGGCGCGTGGGAACGTGGAAGCTCCGCGCCGCGGAGGAAATTGGCTCTCTTAACGAATTGTGTGGGTGGATGGAACAAGGAAACCACCTTGACCGGCGGGATTGGCGCGGGAGAGTGGTCCGCAAGCGGGGATCGGGGCACTTTCTCTCGTTCCCTCGTGGTGCGTGGGAACGAGAGATTAGTGCTTGTGCTTAGCGTTTACCACATCCTACGTTATTAATTACCGCCCCAGGGAATCATGTCCAAACGCGATTACTACGAGGTGCTCGGAATCAACCGCAACGCCGGTGATTCCGACCTGAAAAAGGCCTACCGGCGCCTCGCCATGAAATACCACCCGGACCGCAATCCCGGGGTGGAAGCGGAGCGCAAATTCAAAGAGGCCAAAGAGGCCTATGAGGTCCTGAGCGACCCCAAAAAACGCTCGGCCTACGACCAGTTCGGCCACACTGGCGTAGACGTGAGCGGTAGGGGCTTCGGCGGGGCCGGGGCCGGGGCCGGAGGCTCCGGCGGCAGCGGCCTCGGCGATATCTTCGGCGATGTCTTCGGCGACATCTTCGGCGGCGGGCGCGGCGGCGGACGGCGCGTGCATCGCGGCGCCGATCTGCGTTACGACCTCTCCCTCACCCTGGAAGAAGCGGTCGCCGGCAAAGAAGTCAAGATCCGCGTCCCGACCCTGGCAGAATGTCAATTCTGCGGCGGCAGCGGCGCCAAACCCGGCACCACCCCCAAGACCTGCACCACCTGCAACGGCACCGGCCAGGTGCGGATGCAACAAGGCTTCTTCTCGCTCCAGCAAACCTGCCCCCGGTGCCGCGGACAAGGCTCCGTGATCGAAGAGTCCTGTCACCACTGTCGGGGCCAGGGTCGGACCCAGGAACACAAGACCCTCTCAGTCAAGGTCCCGGCCGGGGTCGACACTGGCGACCGCATTCGATTGGCCAACGAAGGCGAGCCGGGGGAGCGGGGCGGACCGCACGGGGACCTTTACGTCCAGGTCCTGGTCCAGGAACACCCTATCTTCACCCGCGAGGACAATCATCTCTTCTGCGAAGTCCCCATCGGCTTCGTCACCGCAGCCCTGGGCGGTGAGCTCCAGGTCCCAACCCTCAACGGCAAGGTCATGCTCAGAATCCCCGCCGGGACCCAGACCGGCAAGATGTTCCGGATGCGCGGCAAGGGCGTAAAGCCCGTGCGCGGCGGGGTAGTCGGCGACCTCATCTGCCGCGTGATCGTCGAAACCCCGGTCAACCTCACCGAGCGCCAGGAAGAACTCCTGCGGGAATTCCACGAAGCCATGCAGGCCGGCGGCGAAAAGCACAGCCCCCAGTCCTCCTCCTGGCTCGACGGCGTCAAACACTTCTTCGAGAAAATGGGATTCTGAACCCACGGATTACGCCAATTCCCCCGATGGCGCACATTTCAAGCTCTTCGGTATGATGGGCTTCACCATCGCCTTCGTCATTGCCCAGGCCCTCTATCTGGCCCGGCACATATCGGATACCACCCAGCCAAAGGAGACGGACTAACGTGTATTACGCTATCCTCGCCGAGGACCAAGCGGACAGCCTAGAGGCCCGGCTCCAAACACGTCCGGCACACCTGGACCGATTGCGGCAGCTGCAAGACGCAGGCCGGCTGTTGCTGGCCGGCCCCCACCCGGCCATCGACAGCCAGGAACCGGGAGATGCCGGCTTTACCGGCTCCCTGGTCGTTGCCGAATTCCCGGATCTCGATACCGCCCGCGCCTGGGCCGATGCCGATCCCTATGTCGCCGCCGGGGTCTATGCGAAGGTCAAGGTCAAACCCTTCCTCAAGGTCTTCCCGAAATAACCCTCGGCGTCCTAAAAGAGGCTGTCTAAAAACTCAAGCCATGCCGCGTGGTCCAGGTCAGCCCCGGTCCTACAAGGTTTGCTACGGCCTGAAGCCCTTCGCCCCTGGCGGGAGAGGGGTTGGGGAGAGGGGGAACCAATGGCTTCACTTCGAGACGGTTAATGGGTGGTGGTAAATCTTCGAGTGATGGCGTTGCCTGACCGGACGGTCTGCTTGCCGCCTGGAAGGCGGCGCTCCCAGGCCGGCGGCGACTTGAAACCGCTTTGCCTTGCCGACTGGGAGCGCCGGCCTCTTGCCGGCTCGGGGTAGGCACGGACTCTCGAAGCCGTCGGCAATTTATTACGATCGGCCCTGTTCTCACTTGAAGCTTACCCACTATCCAACGACGATGCCGGTCGGTGACGGAATTCGCATCGCCATGGGGCTGGAGTACGACGGCAGCGCCTTTCACGGTTGGCAGCTCCAGGACAACCGGCGCACGGTGCAGGAGGCGGTGGAACGGGCCGTCGGCCGGGTCGCCGGTCACGCAGTCCGCGTGCATTGCGCCGGGCGTACCGATGCCGGGGTCCACGCCATCGAGCAGATCATCCACTTCGACACCGGGGCGCGGCGGAGCACCCGATCCTGGGTGCTGGGGACCAACGTCAATCTGCCGCCGGATGTCAATGTGCTCTGGGCCGGCCCGGTGAGCGCCGAGTTTCACGCCCGTTTCCGCGCCGTTGCCCGTCACTATCTCTATCGCATCCTGCCACGCCCGACGCGCTCGTCCCTGCTGCGCAACCAGGTGGTCTGGGTGCATCGGGTGCTGGACCCAGATGCCATGCGCCGCGCCGCGGCGGACCTGATCGGCGAGCATGACTTCTCCAGCTTCCGCGCCCTGGGCTGCCAGGCCAAAAGTCCCGCGCGGCGCGTGCATTACATCAAGCTCGAACCGTGCGGGGAGCTCCTCGAGCTGCGCATCGGGGCCGACGGCTTTCTGCACCACATGGTGCGTAATATCGCCGGCGTGCTCATGGCGATCGGGCACGGCGACCGGCCGATCTCCTGGGTGCGGGAGCTGCTGCGGATTCGGGACCGCCGGCGCGGCGGCATCACCGCCCCACCCCAGGGGCTGTACTTTCTGCGCGCGGACTACCCAGAGGAGCTCGACCCGCCGCGACACACACACACCATGTCCTTGTATCGCCGCCATATCTAAAGACGCGGAATCGGGCACAAGATCATGAAGGGCCTGATGGGATATCCGGATCGGATCGCGCCTATGGGCTCCGGGATATTCGTCGGGTTGATATTCGCCCCCGCGATTGCAGGGTTCTATGGCCAGTATGGCTTCACGCTCCTCGCCGACGGTGGCCCCTTCATGGGGCTATGGAGAAACGAGCCGGATTGATGGGCACGCGGCGCTTTGGGTGTCCGATAGGCCGACGCGATTTGAGAGCTACCTTGGCTTAGCCGGAACACTCGACCAGCCTGCCGGGCGCTCACTTTGCCCATCCTACGGGCTCAAAGCCCATGACTGCCGCCGCACTCCAAAGGGAACACCGAAGGCCGACTTCTCATCTCCTCTGCGTTCTCTGCGGTTCAATATCGACAACCCGTTGCTTTCTATCGAGTGATTATTCGGCGGCCCTACCCCGCGAACGGATTACTACCGTTCGGACGCCGGTTGGGTATACCATCATCCCCAAAGGGCGATGCCTGTGGCAACGCTCTCTTGATGTCGCAACAGCCCATCCCTGGGCTTTGCGACTTACCGAATCGGGAAATAGCGATTTCCCGATTCTTGCATTTTCAACCGCGTACCGCAGTCGAAAATGGCGGTCCCTCCCTGGACCGCGTCGGGTGTCGCCTGTGGCGACACCCTCCTTAAGCCGAGGCGCCTAGCCGGTCTGGGCGTCTCCCGCGGTTTCCAACCGTGTTTCCGAAGATGAGGAGCCCAGGCCATGCAGCCTTCCATAGATACCCTCGAGCAACGATTGAAGAACCTGGAAGCCCATCTGCAGCAGGAAAACCCGGTGCTTCTCGACACGGTCCAGAGCTTTCGCACCCTGGATCGGGTCGCCCACGGTATGCGCCTGCTCGAGAAAGGCCAATCCTATGCCACCCAGATCCCCTGGTGGCCCCTGATTTCGGTTCTCGGGACCTTCTCCGCCGGCAAGTCCACCTTCATCAATCATTTCCTGGGCAGCAAGCTGCAACGCACGGGCAACCAGGCGGTGGATGACCGCTTCACGGTCATTTGCTACAGCCGCGAGTCGACGGATCACGCCCTGCCGGGGGTCGCCCTGGACGCGGACCCCCGCTTCCCGCTCTATCGGATCTCCAAGGATATCGATCTGGTGTCCGAGGGCGAAGGCGAGCGCATCGATACCTATTTGCAGCTCAAGGCCAGCCCCAGCGAACGGCTGCGAGGCCGGATTCTGATCGATTCCCCGGGCTTCGACGCCGACGCCCAGCGCACGGCGACCTTGCGCATCACCGACCATATCATCGGTCTGTCCGATCTGGTGCTGGTGTTCTTCGATGCCCGCCACCCGGAGCCGGGGGCCATGCGCGATACCTTACAGCACCTGGTCTGCGATACCATCAACCGGCCGGACGCTGGTAAATTCCTGTATATCCTCAACCAGCTCGACACCACGGCGCGGGAGGACAACCCCGAAGACGTGGTGGCCGCCTGGCAGCGCGCCATCGGCGAGGAGGGCCTGACCGCCGGGCATTTCTACACCATCTACAATCCGGACGCCGCCACCTTTATCGAGGACACGGCCAAACGCGCCCGTTACGAGGAGAAGCGCGACCGGGATCTTGCGGAAATCCACCGCCGTATGCAGCAGGTGGAGATCGAGCGCGCCTATCGCATCGTCGGCGCCCTGGACCGAACGGCCAAGGATATCGAGGAACGTATGGCACCCTTCCTACGGCGGGCCATCGACCGCTGGCGCAGGCGCACCCTGTGGGGTGACGGGGTGGTCTTTGGCACGGTGCTGATCGTCTTTCTAGTCCGGTTTATCCGGGGCGACGAGCCGGGCTGGCTGCGGGCCGCCCTGGAAATCTCCTGGCTGGCCCCGTTCGTGGTCCTCGGCTTCCTCGGCGTAATCCTGGCGATCCACTTCACGATCCGGTCCCTGGCGGCGAAATCCGTGGCCTATTCGCTGGCCGCCCGAGCCGAGAAGGAGGAGCTGCGTAGCGACCCGACCGACGCCTTTGCGCGCAACACCCGTTTCTGGCGCAGTATCTTCCTGCGTACCCCCATCGGTTGGGGGACCGCCGCCAAGCGTCGTCTGCACAAGGTGAGGCAGGACGCCAATCTGTATGTACAGACCCTCAACGACCGCTTCACCAATCCCTCCGGCGACGGCCTGGATCGGATCTCGCGCCACCTCGGACCAGCACCGAATCCGCTGGGGACTGATTTTTGCCGCGAATGAACGCCAACCAACGCAAATCGTCGAGACCTTACCTCGTCGTTCCGGCAGGGATTGCCGGAATCCAGGCGCCAGGGATGGCAAAGACAGTGGGGGTCTGAACGATTATGTCCGGCTTACACGTTCGTAGCGAGGATTGAGGGGTTTTACGGATTCGGGTGGGTATTTGTTATGAGCGGAATTCGCATCGGTATTGATCTGGGCGGCACCAAGATCGAGGTCATTGTCCTGGATGCCGACCATGAGGTGCGCGCCCGCCACCGCACGGAGACCCCGCGCAACGACTATGCCGGGACCCTGCGGACCATCGGCGAGCTGGTCGCGCGGGTGGAGTCGGAGACCGGCCAGCGCGGCACCGTCGGCGTCGGCACGCCGGGCTCCCTGTCGCCCTTTACCGGCCGCATGCGCAATGCCAACTCAGTATGGTTGAACGGAAAGCGCCTGGATGCGGACCTGACCGAGGTGCTGGGCCGCCCGATCCGCATGGCCAACGATGCCGACTGCTTTGCGCTCTCCGAGGCCGTAGACGGCGCCGGCAGCGGGGCCCACACCCTATTCGGCGTGATCGTCGGCACGGGGACCGGCGGCGGCATCGTGGTGAACGGCCGCCTGCTGGCCGGGCCCAACCGCATCGCCGGCGAGTGGGGACACAACCCCCTGCCCTGGCCGGAGGACGACGAGCGGCCGGGACCATCTTGCTACTGCGGCAAACAAGGCTGTATCGAGACCTTCCTCTCGGGTCCGGGATTGGCTAACGATTTGCTCCGAACTACGGGACGCGCGCTGACGCCGCAGCAGATCGTCGCCGCGGCCGCGGCCCAAGACCCAGACGCCGAGGCCGCTCTGCAACGCTATGCGAGCCGCATGGCGCGGGCCTTGGCCGGCGTCGTCAACCTCCTGGACCCGGACGTGATCGTGCTCGGCGGCGGCCTCTCGAACCTCGACCGGCTCTATCGCGAGGTGCCCGAGCTCGTCGGTCGCCACCTGTTCTCGGACGGGGCCCGCATCGACCTGCGACCGCCAGCCTACGGGGACTCCAGCGGCGTGCGCGGCGCGGCCTGGCTCTGGGACTCCCCCTGACCAGCCATGAACTACGACAAGGCGATTGCGAGATTCCGGGAGATTTACCGACCGACGACGCGGGAGGAGGTGCTCCGCGTGTTCGCGCGGGACGACGGCACCCTGGCACCCTCGGCGTCTATGTGCACAGTCTCTTTTGTACGACCCTGTGCAAATTCTGCTATTACTAAGGGCGTGAGGTTCGACCCGCGCCGCGACGCTGGGCTTTACGAACGCTATTACGGCGACTATCTGCCGCGGGTGGTCGCGCCCTTTCGGCCAGTCATCGTGGCACGCGGGGTCGTCAGCTACTTCTTCGGCGGCAGCACCCCCTCGCTTATGCGCACGGATACCATGCGGGCGGTGTTCCGGCTGTTCCCGGACATGGCGCGCGCCCTCGAGAACCATCGAAATTCATCCGGCCGTCTGGGATGAGCGGCAGCTGGATGTGCTGGCAGGGTTTGACTTCAGCTGCGCGATCATCGGCGTCCAGGCCTTCGACCAGGCCGTCTTGGCGCGACAGAACCGCTCCCATGTGCTGGTGTGGAAACCGTACGCGCGCTCGCGGCCCAGCTCAAGGCGCAGGGCATCGCGGTGGCCGTGGACCTCATCTACCATATGGATACCCAGGATGCCGGGGCGATCTTCGCTCAGGACCTGCAAGACTTACTTGGCATCGACTTCGATGCGAAACGACGCCCACCTGGAGGAGTTCTACGGGATCATCGAGGATTCCGGCATCTTCGACGGCTACCGCTGGGAGCGCGTGGACAGTGAGCGCTACTCCAGCTGCCGCCTGCCGCCCCATGAGATCAAGAAGTGCTCCCGGTGCGTGCGCCTGGTCCGCAAGGCCATCGACCTGGACCACTACCACACCCGGTTTTTTCCCTTCATCAACGTCATGGACGAGGTCTCGCAATCATGGCGCAAGCCCCTGGAGGAGAGGGCCATCAAACCGGTGCTCGGCTTCGGCTCCTACCAAAATCCGTGCAAGAACACCTTCTCCCATATCCACTGCACGGACAAGGTTATTGAGTTCATCGAGGTCAACAACCACTGGCAGCCGGAATACTATGTGGTCTACGAGCGCCGCCCCCGGGAGATGTTCGACCGCACCGCCGCCCTGCTCGGCCAACTGCGCGCCCTGGGCAAGGTGCCCGAGGGCGTGAAGCTGCATACCCTGAACAAAACCCGCATGATGGAGAACGACTCCATCTACCGCCGACCCAGGCTGGTGGTCGGACTGGGACTGAGCTGGGAGGGCGAGGACCCGCGGATCCATGCCTTCATCGACAAGCTCAAACACCGCTTTCCTAACCATCGGGAACTCGTCGACAGCCTGCAGATCGGTGAGTGAGCCCACTCATTCAGCGCCATCCCTCATATCCTTATGATCGCAAAAGACATCATCAGCCGCGACACCCTCAAGCGGCTCACTGGCGCATCATATCCTCGGCCTCGATGGGGAGGTGATCGCACTTAATGGAAACCCAGAACCAGCGCGTCGAAGATCGTCGGGCGGACCTGGTGACCCGCATGAAAAGCCGCGATGGCAAGGAGTTTGTGCTGCACGTCGAGATCGCCAATAATAACACCGCCAACATGCCGTTGCGAATGCTACGCTACTATACAGACATCCGTTTGGCCGGACAGCGCGGTCCGATCCAACAATTTCTCATCTACATCGGCTCCGAGCGGCTGACCATGCCGGACGGCCTCGACGAGCCAGGACTACGGGGCTACCGCTACGGTCTGGTAGACATGCACCAAGTCGATTGTACCGGCTTGTTGGTTCAAGACAATCCCGATGCCTTGGTGCTGGCCGTCTTGTGCGACTTCGGCGACCGCGATTCGGGAGAAGTGGTCACTTACATCGTGCGTCGGTTACAAGAACTGCTGGGCGAGAACGAGCGAGGATTCCATGAATACATGAACATGCTGGAGGTCCTATCGGAAAATCGGGATCTCAAAGCACAAGTCCGGGAGGCCGAACATATGTTGACCCAAGTCGAGATCGAACGTTTGCCGTCTTTTACCATCGGCTTCGAGCGTGGCGAAGCCAGAGGTGAAGCCAGGGGCGAGGCCCATATTGTGCGTCGTCTGTTGCGCCGGCTTGATATGACGAAAACCTCCGAGCTACTCGGTCTCTCGCCGGAAGAAGTGGACCGAATCCTGGCCACGGGCGGCGACAGCGATTAGACAGGCCACCGGCATGCCTACGCTTGCCCCCGAATCCCCGACCGGACCGCGCATCCAGGCCCCGCCCCCCCCGCGGTGGCCGACCCTGTCCGACGTCAAGAAGGACGCGCTGAAAAGGCGGATCGCCCGGCAGCTGGCCGAGCGGGACGCGGTCCTGGTCGCCCATTACTACACCAACGCCGACCTGCAGGCGCTGGCGGAGGAGACCGGAGGCTGCGTTGCCGACTCCCTGGAAATGGCCCGCTTCGGCAGCGCGAGCGCGGCCCGCACCCTGGTCGTCTGTGGCGTCCGCTTCATGGGCGAGACGGCCAAGATCCTCAACCCGGAAAAGCGGGTGCTCATGCCCGACCTGGAGGCTACCTGCTCCCTGGACGAGGGCTGCCCCCTGGACGCCTTCGCCGCCTTCTGCGACCGCCACCCCGATCGCATGGTGGTGGTCTACGCCAATACCGGCACCCAGGTAAAGGCGCGGGCGGACTGGGTCGTCACCTCCAGCATCGCCCTCCCCGTGATCGGGCACCTGCACCGCCAGGGGCAAAAGATACTCTGGGCGCCGGACAAACACCTGGGACACTACATTCGGCGCATGACCGGCGCCGACATGCTCCTGTGGCCGGGGTCCTGCGTCGTCCACGAGGAATTCAAGGGCTTCGCCCTGGCCGGATTACGGCGGCGGCACCCGGACGCCGCTGTCCTAGTCCACCCCGAATCCCCGGCGGACGTCATCGATCAGGCGGACGTCGTCGGCTCCACCGTACAGCTCATCGACGCGGCGGCCCGCCTGCCGAATCCCGAACTCATCGTCGCCACCGACCAGGGAATCTTCTGGAAAATGCGCCGCTCGGCGCCCGGCAAAAGGCTGATCCCCGCCCCCACCGCCGGGGAGGGCGCCACCTGCGAGAGCCGCGCCCACTGCCCCTGGATGGCCATGAACGCCCTTCAGAATCTGGAGCAGGTCCTGCTCACGGGCGACCAAGAGGTCCACATTGACCCCGAAATCCGCTCGCGGGCCGTGCGGCCGATCCAACGTATGCTCGACTTCGCCCGCGACCGGGACACCGGCGCTGCAGCCAATGGTTAGGCGCACCAGCAAGACCCGTAGCGTCTACATCTGCAACGCCTGCGGAAACCGGCTGCCCAAGTGGAGCGGCCAGTGCCCGGACTGCGGGGCCTGGAACCTGGTCGAGGAGGTCCCGCAGCCGCCGACGCCGGGCGGGTGCTCCAGCTATGCCAGGGCCGCCGCTGAGGGCGAGACGGTCCGGCTCACCGCCATTGATCCCCAGGAGCGCACGCGCCTGGGCAGCGGCATCGCTGAATTCGACCGGGTGCTCGGAGGCAGCCTGGTCCAGGGCTCGGTGGTACTCATCGGCGGCGATCCGGGAATCGGTAAATCCACCCTGCTGCTCCAGGCCTGTGCCTCCCTGGGGCCGGCGCATCCGGTGCTCTACGTCTCGGGCGAGGAATCCCCCCAACAAGTCAGCCTGCGGGCACGGCGGCTCGGACTGACGGGCGAAGGGGTACACCTACTCGCGGAAACCTGCGTCGAGCGCGTGCTGGCGACCGCCGCGACGGAACGCCCACAAATCCTAGTTGTGGACTCCATCCAGACCCTGCACACGGAGCTGCTGCAATCGGTGCCGGGGTCCGTATCCCAGGTTCGGGATACGGCGGCGCAGCTGGTGCGCTTTGCCAAACAGGCGAACATCTCTATCTTCCTGGTAGGACACGTCACCAAGGAAGGCGCCCTGGCCGGTCCCCGGGTGTTGGAACACATGGTAGACACGGTGCTCTACTTCGAGGGGGAGACCGGAGGCCCCCTGCGCCTGATCCGGTCCGTCAAAAACCGCTTCGGCGCCGTCAACGAGCTCGGCGTCTTCGCCATGACGGACCGGGGGCTGCGGGAGGTGCCGAACCCCTCGGCCATTTTCCTGTCGCGCCACACGGAAGCCGTGTCGGGCAGCTTGGTCATGGTGACCCGGGAGGGCACCCGCCCCCTCATGGTCGAGGTCCAGGCCCTGGTGGACGCAAGCCCACTCGCCAACCCCCGGCGGGTAACCCTGGGCCTGGACCAGAACCGCCTCTCCATGCTGCTGGCGGTCCTGCACCGGCACGGCGGAATCGCCATGTTCGACCAGGACGTATTCGTCAATATCGTCGGGGGCGTGCGCATCACCGAAACGGCCGCCGACCTAGCGGTACTGCTGGCCGTGCTCTCCAGCTATCGCGACCGCCCCCTGGACCCTGACCTCGCGGCCTTCGGCGAAGTAGGACTCTCCGGTGAGATCCGCCCGGTCCCCAACGGACCCGACCGGCTGCGCGAGGCCGCCAAGCACGGCATACGCCGTGCCATCGCCCCCGCGGCCAACGTCCCCAAAGCGGGCCTCGAAGGGCTGGACATCGTGCGTGTAAAAAGCCTGCACGAGGCCATCGACGCGGTATTCTGAACTTGCGCATCTCCGTCGTCGTACCCACCTTCAACCGCGCCCACAGCCTCCCCCGGGCGCTGGACTCGATCCTCCGCTAAAGCCTGCCGGCCACCGAAATCATCCTGGTGGACGACGGCTCCCAAGACGACACCGCGGACCTGATCCGGCGACGCTACCCCCAGGTTCACTACCTCGAACAACCCAACCGCGGCGTCAGCCGCGCCCGCAACCGAGGCATCGAGGCCACCGGCGGGGACTGGATCGCCCTCCTCGACTCCGACGACGCCTGGCTGTCCGACAAACTCGCGGCGCAACGCGCGGCCCTGCGCGAGCAGCCGGGCGTCTGGCTCTACCATACCCAAGAGCTCTGGATCCGACACGAACGCCGGGTAAACCAGATAGACAAGCACGCCAAATCCGGGGGCCACACCTTTCGGGCCTGCCTGCCCCGGTGCGTCATCTCCCCTCCGCCGCGCTCCTGCACCGCTCCCTCTTCGAGGAGCTAGGAACCTTCGACGAGGACCTGCCCGCCTGCGAGGACTACGACCTCTGGCTGCGCATCTGCGCGACGGAGCCAGTCGCCTTCGTCCCGGAGCCCCGGATCTGCAAATATGGCGGCCATGACGACCAACTATCGGGCAAACACTGGGGAATGGACCGCTTCCGCGTCCGGGCGCTGGAAAAAATTATCGGCTCGGGCCGACTGACCGCGGGAGACCACGCCGCCGGGGCCCGCAAGCGCGGACATGCCGAACAGGTCGCTTACTACGAATCTAAACAACAGGCAATAGCCAACCGCCGAACACCAGGGCCGCCGAATAATCACTCGATAGAAAGCACCGGGTTGGTGATATTGAACCGCAGAGAACGCAGCCGGGTAGGATAGGCAAAGCAAAGCGTGCCTATCAACTCGCTGTAGGGGCGAAAGATTTTTCGCCCCTACCACCCCTCGGAGGACCATAGCCAGCGTAGGGTCCGCTGTGCGGACCGGTAAGGCTGTGTAACTACCCTTAACCTAGCGAGGCCTCGCCTCAGACCAACGAGGCATGATCCTGCATTAGTAAAGCGCCATAAAAACTTGACTCATTGGGAAAGCCGAGTGGGAAATAAACAAATTAATGGCAGTGAGAGTACGGCTACGGTCATTTTGAGGTGTTATTATTCCATCCTTTGTCAGTCATAAAATTCCATATTTTTACGTAAAAGTCGTGGTGCGTCATCGGTCCTGGATGTCTATCTTTGGTGCCTATTGTATCTTTATACATGGTTCCGTTTTCTAGTCTTAGATCAATTACTGAAACGCCTTTCTCACGCAAATGGACGATGACAGGATCATCATCCGAGCCCATCAACCAGGCAATAGCTATACGGCCATCCAACCCTTTCGTCATGGCATCATAAAGTGCGATTTTAATCCATTCCTGATCGCTTATATCTTGTGGTATACGTTTATACCAGACCTAGTTGAGTTTGCAATCCATATTGACGCTTTTAATAACGAGTCCACCTCGCTCATCTAATTCAGAATAGGGATACGAACACAGCTTGTTCAAGTGTTTATCAAGCGCTCCCGTATCGTTAAAAGACCGTAACAAGCCTGGGTGAGAAACAGTACGAATCTTATAGAAATCCGTATATCCAACGATCAAATGGTCCTCTGGGCGCAGTGTTTTGCGCTGGGCCTCCACCTGAAGATATTCTTGCACGGGGCCATACTCGCTCATGGCATAATTAATGACTTACATGCTTTCACCTAAACGATGCTACAATAACCAGGCAAACGCCGCTTGGTCATGCACGCCCAAACCGAACACATAGGAGTCTCTGTAGATCATCAAACATTGATCTGCGTTCACTTCTTGATAACCAACCCTGCGCGTTCCTGCTGCTGTCATGGTGGTTTTGACAAGGCGAATGGGATACTGCTCATTGAAGAAAAACTGGTAAACACCTGGCTGGACACGATAACCGAGGGAGAGATCGGGGGTAAAAAAGAGCGTTGGAATAGTATAGACAAACGGCTCGTAGAAATTTTGTCTTGTCAGTCTTCGATAGGCCCTTTGTCGAAAAATGTCAAGTGCATAACTTCCCACGCCACCGCGGTATTTATAGAGGTGCCCATCTAACTTAATAGCTCTCTATACAAAATAGATTCGGCCAACAGCTCCATGGTTATGATGCTTACCGTGATTATGATGGCCAAAAATGCGATTTTTTTAAGGAACATGATATTTTTCTCGGGTAGTGGTAAATTTAGTAGTGATAGTGGGAGTTCCGTAATCGCTCAAACCTCACCGTCATTCCGGCAGGGAGTGCCGGAATCCAGGCGCTAGGGATAGCCAGTGGCCAGGACCCGGCCTACCTATCATTTTTAAATTTACCACTACCCGAAAAGCCTCTCTCCCTGGAAGACGGAGGAGGTCTCTTGTAACTTTGGTGGTTATCCTATCGCTAGTTGTGTGGTATAAAAGGCGCCTCGACGTACTTAAACATGGCGACTTGCCGTCTACTACCTGTCAGGCTTCGGCCAAAGTTGAGGAGGTTAAGTCTATGTCATATAGTGATTTCACATTAAAAAGAGTCAAGGAAAAACTCGACATAAATGTGATCGAAGATAGAGACTTGTTCTCCAATATTACAAGAAATCCAAATCAGTGATTATTTTTCGACCACTCTGAAATACAATGTAGCACTTGCTATGGCTATTGGAACCAAAAAGATTCGTTCAGAGCTGATAATTGCAAACGTGTTGCTGGAAGTCAGGAGAATACTAGATAATAAAATCAGCTTCTTTTCTGCAGTCAACCTCGATGTTGATAAAGGAAAAAGCCTGACCGGTTTTTGTGATTTCATTATCAGTTAAGTCACAAGAGCAGTTTTATATGAGCGCCCCTATCATTACTATTATTGAAGCAAAAAATGAGTATGTTGCCGGTGGGTTAGGGTAATGTATAGCAGAAATGTAGCATCGAGCACATTTAATGATAAAGTAGGGTTCGCATTTACCAACTATATATTGTGCAGTAACAACAGGAAATACATGAAAGTTTTTAAAATACGAGGACAATACGGATTGTATTAATTTGCAAGAATATCATATTGTAAACACTATTAAGATTGTTGGGATTTTGGTAGAAATAGTCAAACAAAACACCTAACAATCGCCTACACTCGAATGCTTCGCCGTTGCGCAGCTCGTGCCGGTGAAGCGAAACGTTAGTCTCAGTTAAAAAGGATACCCATCTTGCTTCTAAATGCGTTGATAGCCTGCGGCGCGGAGCTTCTGAGTTCCCACGCGGCGCGTGGGAACGAGAGAAAATCTAGATATTAGAGGTTGGGGAAACCTATCGGTTTTAGGGGGTATTAACCTTTATCTGGTATCCGGGCAACATCCTTTTTGTCCGTGGGTTACGCCGCCGATTTTCACGGATTATTCTTGCTGATTGTCATTTCGAGCGTAGCTGAGAAATCCTGGTTCCGACGGCGGAGGTATCTTGTAACTTTGGTAGTTATCCTATCGCTAGTTGTGTGGTATAAAAAGGCACCTGGACGTACTTAAACACGGCGACTCGCTGCCTACTACCTGTTAGGCATTGAATACCGAGTTCGCACGTTTTCAAAATAAGAATTTACCTCGATAGCTACTCACTCCAACGCCCTTTAGACGACCAGACACAACTACGGATTCGCGTTGAAACAGAGGCCATTATATCGATACTGGCTGCTGCCCAAGCAGGAGCTATCATGTTATTGAATTCTGAGGCGCTTGAATATGAAACTGGCCATATTCCGGACGAACAACGTCGCACTGAGGTAGCGGCTGTTCTCGCTTCAACTAACGAGTATCCTGAAATCACTGATCAGGTAGAAACGCTGGCAATCAGCCTAGAAGTTTATGGGATCGGTCCTATGGACGCGGTACATTTGGCGCTTGCATCGACAGCAAAGGTAGATTTCTTTGCGACATGCGACGATCAGCTTCTGAGGAAAGCCAAAGCAGTAACCAGCCTTGGCTGAGAAGTCATTTCTGTGCTCGGTGTCGTATCGGAGGTTTTGAGATGACAATACAGGTTCAACCCATTTCCGAAGTAACTCGGCACGCCACGAATGTTCTCGTCAGAGAGATCGGTGTCATTGACACAATTCGATTCCTGAGCCAGTTCAGAATCGGTACGGGAAACTACACTGAAGAGCGCAAGCAACTTTTCAAGAGCCTATCCGAGAAAGACATAATCGCCGATATCAAGTCGCAGCGAAATGGGGTCAGGTCTTGATCCGTGACTTTTGACGGCACATATCAAGCCCTGACCCCATTTTCCTGCTTCGACGTACTTAAACACCAGGGCAAACGCATCAACTGTTGCTAATATTGGCAGTTTCGGAGAGGGAACATTATCGACGTGCCTTATCCGGTCTCGAACAGCAGGTGTGACAGGTCATTGTCATCCCCGCCGGCTTTTAGGCGCTTGTTCTTGATCCCCATCTTTTCGCGCTTGTCGTTCTTCAATCGGGTCAGGGCAATATAGCGA
>Ga0209365_1000042_pt1 | contig 28826 bp, 29 predicted proteins | sample WorMetimpBELIZE2_FD_187389 | JGI IMG/M metagenome (GOLD analysis project Ga0209365, IMG submission 187389) | Marine gutless worms symbiont microbial communities from Max Planck institute for Marine Microbiology, Germany - Olavius imperfectus... | ecosystem: Host-associated > Annelida > Digestive...
GGAAAGCCGGACGCGATTGCGCATGCAGCTGTCCGTCGAACAGCTCGCCGATGGCGCGCGTAGGTAAGTTTTCCAAATCTCGGTAGGCGGCGGTGCTCATGGCGGGTTCTCCTGGACCAGGCGATCACTGGTGGCCGGTGCGGCGACTTACGCCCGCTGCCGGAACGCGGGATCGCGGAAGTAGAGGATTTGCCGGCCATGGATCGGGGCCTGGCCGGCCACGAAAATCAGCAGGTGGCCGGGCTCCAGGATCTGCCCGTGCGCATCCTTCCGGGCCGCTGGCAAGCGCATCACCTCGTCGGGGGTGATGAGTGGGCGCGGGATCTCTTGTATGGATTCGCTGCGCTGTCCTGGCCTTCCACTGCCCGCTCGTAGCCCGGAAATCGTGACCTGCTGTCGCACGACCGTGGTCTGACCGGCCATCCGGGACAAGAGCTCTGCCGTTTCGAGCTTGTTCGGCGCATAGGCGATGCGAAGATGACAATTGCCGACTAGGCCCTCGTCGCGGCCATAGGCGCTGTGGGTCTGCTGGAGGTCCTGCACGATCAAATACGCCTTGAGCCCATAGCCCGCCATGAACGCCAACGCTTCCTCGATGACGGGCAGCCGTTTCAGCGACGCGAACTCATCGAGGAGTAACAGCAGACGATGCCGGTAATCGGCCACGCTCCGGCCCGCCTCGAACCGCATCGTTTCCGTCAACCGACGCACGATCTGCGTCAGCAGCAACCGGATCAACGGCCGCAAGCGATCGGCGTCGGCGGGCCGCACGACCAGGTACAGACTCACCGGATACTCATGGTGCATGAGGTCCCGAATCCGGAAGTCGGACTGGATCGCGATACAGGCTGAGGAAGCTCAACGCGGTGGACACTACGCTGGAGAGTTCCTTGTCACTGAGATTGAGCGGTGTCCGGGCCGCGCGGGCGACCACCGGATGCGGCTGGCCGTCCCGATGCCGGTACTCGCGCATCAGTTCCAAGACCGCATGGATATCCAGTTCGGGGTTGGTCAGCAAGCCGTCCACGTCGGCAACTTCCTGTGGCGTTTCCAATCGGATTTCGCAAAGCGGATTGAACCGGGCACAGGAACCGTCTTAACTCATCTAGATTATCGAGGGCCACAGGACTCGTTGCTGTTCGTTCTTCGGAAACCATTAAGTCGAAGGCCATTACGATCTGGCTATTAACGCCGTCGCTCTCTGGGTACAGGCGATGATGGCAAATTCTTGAGCCACCGAGGCAAGACCACCACCTACACTGTGCTGTAGGTGGTAGGATCCAGATGGGCTAGAGGGTTCCAATGTTTTGCATGCCGGCGGGTGTCCAACGAAACGTGCGCGGTCCCTTTTCGTCGTTTCCGAGGCACATTCCCAGGACGGCGTATCCGTTAGCGCTCACCTCATAGGCGTTACTGGTGTCCCAGCCAGGGATGACTCTAAGATCTTGCATACCACAGAAGCCCGTCCAGCGCAACGCGTGACGTGACAGGCTTCCTGATCCTTTGCAAACCTCGCCTCCCACGGTGACAGCGCCATCACTACTCAAACTATAGGCCTCACTGCCCATTCCGGTGTTGTATTCTCCAAGACTAGTCCTAGTCATGTGACCAATATCCCATTTAACTCCTCTTTTACTTTCAGGTTCTCCGTCATTCCAACTATTACCCACAATGATAATTCCATCAGCATTTACATCATTGGCAATACTTTTCGTCTTACCGGGGAGGACTCCAAGATCTTGCATGCCTTCGCCGTCCTTCCAACGGAATGCACGCTGCTCTCTTACCTTTCCTATATCATTCAAATTCCAGCTCGAACCCACGACGACAGTTCCATCAGGATTCATACTCTGTCCTTTACTGCTCGTCATGCCGGGAAGGACTCCGAGGTCTTCCATCGCGGGGGTTCGACCTTCCTTCCAGCGAAAAGCACGCCGTACCCCTCTTCCAACGCATTCACCAATGATAGTGGTTCCATTAGCACTCACAGCAAAAGCCGTGCTTCTCGTCATGTTGGGAAGGACTCCGAGGTCTTCCATCGCGGGGGTTCGACCTTCCTTCCAGCAGAATGCACGCTCCTCTCCCTCGTCATTAAAGTTCGAACCCACGATGACGGTTCCATCATCACTCACACCTCTGGCCGTGCTTCTCGTCATGTTGGGAAGGACTCCGAGGTCTTCCATCGCGGGGGTTCGACCTTCCTTCCAGCAGAATGCACGTCCCTCTCCCTCGTCATTCCAGCTCGAACCCACGATGACGGTTCCATTAGCATTCACGCCGAGGGCTGTACTGCCTGCTGTTCTGTCAGGGAGAACTCCAAGATCTTGCATGCCTTCGCCGTCCTTCCAGCGAAATGCGCGAGTTGTCCCTTCCGTGTTGGTGGTTATTCCTATGATAACGGTGCCGTCACTATTTATGCCATGTGGCATGACAGAATCGGGTATGAAGGTTAATGGGTCAACTGATTTGGCTTTGATGGATTCAAATAGAGATAGTAAATCTGCTTGATTTTGCATGAGCTTTATTCCTCATTAAGTTCAGGTGGTTTAGATTGAGGAGTTACAATTCGGCATTAAGATGATCTGAAATGCTGCGTTGATCGACGGAGAGGAGATTCGGCATTCTAAATACTGACCTCTAGATTGAGTCCGATGGCGACTGTCACGCTGAACTTGGTGGAACCGCAATAAGGGTAAGTTGGATCTCTGCCCAATCGGGCCTGCTCAAGATATAGGTTATCGAATATTTCAATGCCGCGCAACCTGTAGCGTTAAGTATCTTTTGTTTTACATTTTCATCGATTTTCGATATGAGATTATCGAAACTAATATTTTCTAAAGAAATGATATCTTTATATGCAACCTTATCACTAATATCAGTCGTCCTCGAGGCCGCAGCCCGAGCTTTGTCAATAGTGGGATCTGCTTCCATCATGTTCAGAGCCTTTAGGCTGTGAACGACGATAACGGTGATGATCTCCAGGGCGTCGATCATGGTTTCGTCAGTGATTTCAGCCTCCCATGGTTTGCCGTGGGCGTGCTTGATGCCGTGCAGCACTCCGGCCACGCGCGCCGCCGCCCCGGTGTTTTGCCCGCCCAGCCGGTAAAGTATTCCAGGTCTTCTCCAGGTTTCATTCGCGCTTCAATAAGCCGGGCGAACTCCTTCCATTCCTCATAGGCCCCCCTGGTCAGCTTTAACGAGAGGAGACTCTCGCCGCCTTTATCGGGATCAGATCCCTTCCAATCCAGCATGGCTGCGGAGACCGTCGTTGTAGGCCTGACTCACCTCATCGGGTATGGGATGGGATTCCAAACTGCGGGAGCCCAGCGGTGATGGCGGTAGCAGGTAAAGAAACCGCGCGAGCAACCCACGGGAGCTCAATTCCGGTTTGGACGCCAGCCCCCGCACCACATCCGGCTGCGGACTTAGACCAATGGTGAGACGCGGGTGCTCCAGATAGATCGAGTGGCGGCCAATCCGGTCTATTCGCTCCGGATCACCGCTATGGGCCTTCAGCACCAAGTCCAGATTGGGGATACCTCTGGAATAGCGCCCTTGCAGCAGATCGAAGACGCCGCCTTCCGACGACAGCCAGGCCAGGCTTCATCACCTTCGGCCAGCAGTTCGCCCAGCCCTTCCGGGGTAGCGTCCGAGGTCCAAATCCTCGGCTTCTTGGGGATTTCTGGAAGTTCGGCCTCGATTGCACCTGCAGGCGACGGGCCGTAGCGGTAGCGCAGGCAACCAGTACCATCCCGGCGGCTAGCTCAGGCGGAGTCTTGATACTGGCCGCTAAGGCACGGGCAAAGTTTCCGGCTCAGCTTGGCAGATGTACGGGATCTAGCGGCGGAAGTTTTGGGTCATCCAGTGGCACTGGATCCGGCCAACTCTCGGCCGGTGACTTGGCGTTCTGAATCGGTAAGACATTCTGCGGAAGTGGAGCATTCATGCCATGCCCCTCTTCCACCATACAGTCAGATCGGGTAGTGGTAAATTTAGTAGTGATAGGGGGAATCGCGTAATCGCTCAAACCTCACCATCATTCCGGCAGGGAGTGCTGGAATCCAGGCGCCGGGGACGGCAAAAGCCGAGGAATCCGAACCATTATCGGGCCGCTGGGTGGGTTGTTACCACTCGAAAATCAACCACTACCCACAAGATTTTTCAGGATGGTAGTGGGTAAATCCTGCGTGATGTTCAAGGTTTTTTCTCACACTAAGACACCAAAACACGAAGATTTTTTTACAGGCCTCCGGATCATCCGCGCAATTGTCATCGCAGGCCCAGAGACCATGGTCGCTTCTCTTTCATCCTGAGTCTCTCTTGGTGGCTTTGTGTCTTCGTGTGGTGTTCGACGTGACTCAGGGAGATACCTTATCACTTTATAATTTACCACTACAAAATTGTTTTACATTATGAAACGTTACATTGCTGAATTTTGAGTGAGCTACACAATTCCTATTCATCACAATGTTATTGTAGAACGTAACCGTCCTTTGATTGTCTTTCATCTTCTGAGCAAACGTATCCTTATATGAGAAACTAAACCGATTTAACAATCCTGATGGCTCTGTAAGTTTCATGCCGAGGACCGTCTATTTTACACGTGATCCTAGGAATTCTTTAGATCTCTCTGTCTTCAATATCCGCATACTTTAGGATATAACGAATCAAAGGTTATCGCCTAGTTTACCCCAACCTTGATCCATTGGTTTAGCTGTACTCAACCCTCTCCCTAATTTTGAACCTGTACTAGGAAAGCGAAGTAGCCCCCCTATCCCCTTATGGCCTCCAAGTTTAAGTAGGCACTGTATATCTCCGGTACTTGCCCCGTTGGTTTCTGATAAACAGTAGTTACTTCATTGTTGTTTGCAGTCCAGCATAATCTTATTTTATCTCCTGTTGCTGCTGCTAGTAATATATTTCCGCTAACTGTCACTGGCTCTGCGTACTGAGTAAGCATTGTAGAAATACCGGACCCTGGGAATATTTTTTTATTCAGTTCCATCCAAACAAAAATCTGAGTGATACTCTCTGGAATTGGGATTGTGGAGCAGTTTCCAAAAGCTGCCGTGACTCTATATTTCACATTGAAAGGCCATCCACCATCAGGCCAGTTAAATTTAATGTCTTCTGAAGAAGGACCATCGTAATCGATTCCATGATTATCAAACTTGTCGTCAAAAACGATAACATTTCTGGTCCGCTCGGTTCTGCACTTTTGTACACTCTTAGATGCAAAACTTCCAAAGGCAGAGCTCATAGTTAATCCCCGCTTAGTATGATTCGAGGCATGTTTTACATGCCTAGTTGGTTAACTGGGATAAGGTATCCTAGTCTTTGACTAGGGTTGACCGTTGGCAAACCACTGCTCACGATAGCAGAGTGTTTTGCCGGCCAGAAGTAGCGCGAATCAAAAGCTTACACTCGAAGCTGCCGGTTGCAAGAAGATTTTCGAGGAAACCGCTTCCGGTGCCCAGCGCGACTGGCCACAACTGTAAGCAGTGCTCGATTATGCGCGGCTTGGAGACGGTTTCGTGGTTTGGAAGCTGGATCGCCTGGCCCGGTTGCTCAAGCAACTTATCGCGATGGTGGAACGGCTCGGTGAACGAGCAATTGGTTCCAGGTTGTTGAAGGAACGGATCGACACCACTGCCGCCGGTGGCAAGCTGATCTTTCACCTGTTTGGGGCGTTGAGCCTCGGGATCGGCATAGGAAACTGTTTCTACAATCCACAAGAGGCTCTGTCCCGCCTCTCTCCCGCGTTACAAATCCGCCCAGGATCGGCCCAGGATCAGGTTGTAGATAACTTCCAGCCCTTGATAGCTTTTGAAGCTTTAGACTAACTTCTGTAAAAAGAGGAAGTTGAAATGGCGTACACGAAAATTGTTACTGAAAACCCGAAAACCGGTCATGTTAGAGAAGCTCCGGTAGGCTTTTCATGGACCGTCCTGTTTTTTGGGTTCTTTCCACCGCTATTTCGCGGGGATTTGAAATGGGGGATCATCATGCTCTTGTTGGTCCTGGTTACGACGGGGTTGAGTAGTTTGGTATTCATGTTCATTTACAACAAGTTGTATATTAAAGAACTCATCGGAGATGGTTTCAAAGTCAAGTCGGTAGGGATGGGAACAGTCGATCAGATAGCTCGAAAACTGAATATCAGTTTACCCATGTTGGAGGAAAGAATAATTCACTTGTCAACCACACCCAACCGTTCATCGGTTGAGCAATAGCCAACCTCGAAAGGACCTGGATTTGGGACGAAAATACTCCAATTCTGGGTAGAAACGAGGGGCATGCGAGGGGTTTACCGCTAGTTCATCAACGAGACCACATCGCCGCCCTGAAGACCCATCCTCGAGCATCGAGATCCAGTTTGAAGTGAATTTCCGGCTCATCGATGATGATCCAGCCGCCGGGGCCTCCCGCGCCATGGTGAAACGGCGCTCCCAGGGAAATCCCCACGGAGGACTGCGTGTGCACATGCGGGAAAGCCGGACGCGATTGCGCATGCAGCTGTCCGTCGAACAGCTCGCCGATGGCGCGCGCAGGTAAGTTTTCCAAATCTCGGTAGGCGGCGGTGCTCATGGCGGGTTCTCCTGGACCAAGCGATCACTGGTTTCCGGCGCGGCGACTTGCGCCCGCTGCCGGAACGCGGGATCGCGGAAAGAGAGGATTTGCCGGCCATGGATCGGGGCCTGGCCGGCAACGAAAACCAGCAGGTGGCCGGGATCCAGGATCTGGCCGTGCGCATCCTTCTAGGCCGCTGGCAGGCGCATCACCTCGTCGGCGGTGATGAGTGGGCGCGGGACCTCTTGCAACGATTCACTGCGCTGTCCTCGCCGGCCGCCCGCTCGCAGCCCGGAAATCGTGACCTGCTGACGCACGACTGTGGTCTGACCGGCCATCCGGGACAACAATTCCGCCGTTTCGAGCTTGTTCGGCGTATAGGCGATGCGAAGATGGCAATTGCCGACCAGGCCCTCGTCGCGCCCATAGGCGCTGCGGATCTGCTGGAGGTCCTGCACGATCAGATACGCCTTGAGGCCGTAACCGGCCATGAACGCCAACGCTTCCTCGATGACGGGCAGCCGTTTCAGCGACGCGAACTCATCGAGGAGTAACAGCAGACGATGCCGGTAATCGGCCACGCTCCGGCCCGCCTCGAACCGCATCGTTTCCGTCAACCGGCGCACGATCTGCGTCAGCAGCAACCGGATCAACGGCCGCAAGCGATCGGCGTCGGCGGGCCGCACGACCAGGTACAGACTCACCGGATGCTCATGGTGCATGAGGTCCCGAATCCGGAAGTCGGACTGGCTGGTGTTCATCGCGACCACCGGATCGCGGTACAAGCTGAGGAAGCTCAACGCGGTGGACACCACGCTGGAGAGTTCCTTCTCGCTGAGATTGAGCAGGTTACGGGCGACGCGCGCGACCACCGGATGCGGTTGGTCGTCCCGGTGCCGATATTCAAGCATCCGTTCCAAGACCGCCTGGATGTCCAGTTCGGGGTTCGCCAGCAGGCCGTCCACGTCGGCCAGCGTGGCGGCGGCGCCGGTTTCCCGGCGCTGGACGTAGCTGCAATGCAGGATGGCTCCGGTCAGCAGCGCCTGGCTGGTCTTCGCCCAATGATCCACCAAGCCCTTGCCGTCCGGGTCCACCAGCATGGTGGCGAGATTCTGGGCGTCGGCGACTTCCAGTGGCGTTTCCAATCGGATTTCGCACAGCGGATTGAACCGGGCGCTGCCCTCCTGCGACGTGGGGTCGAATTTCAACACCCGGTTCCCGGCGTATTGCTTGCGCCAACCGGCGGTGAGCGCCCAGTTTTCCCCTTTGATGTCGTAGCACACCACACTGTGCGGCCAACTCAGCAGCGTCGGGATGACCAGGCCCACGCCTTTGCCGGACCGGGTCGGGGCGAAGGCCAACACGTGCTCCGGCCCGTTATGGCGCAGGTAGCGCGTCTGACGGCTTTTTTGTTCCATTCGCTGGTGAAGACACAGCGTCCACCAGCAAGATCAAGCAACCGCTGCTTTCAATGGCGGCAGGCTATTAATGATCCGCACACTTTCCAGGCTCACGGTCACGATGCGCTTGACCAGATCGACGATGTAGCGTGGGTCTTCCGACCAGGCGTTGGGATCATTTTCGATCCCGCTCTTTTTCTCGGTGGTCACCTGGTAGCGATCCATGATCCATTCGATCGCGGACTTTCCATTCACCACGTAGTCGTAAGCTTCCAGCGGGATGTCGCGCAAGACCAGGTTCTGGTTACAGGCGATCACGGTCTTATCGGGATTGCGGCCTTTTTTGCCAAAATGCATTTTGACCACGCGGTAATCGTCGTCTTCCATGACCAAGCGCTTGTCCCCCTCAGTCAGGGGATAGGGCTCCACGGTTTCGTAATCCAGATGCCAGTCTCCAAGTTCGCGTCCAGCCTTGCAGAAGGCGCGAAAGTCCTGGGCGTAAGGGATGCGTGGCAGCATCTTCTTGAGGTTGGAAAAGAATCGGCTTTTGTATTCCGATGAATGCAAGATTCCATAGACGTACCAGAAGATATCCTCCCTGGTGATGCTATCGTCTCCATAATGCTTGCGGAAGGCCGCCAGCAACCAATCCGTGATGGCTTCATGACGAATGTAGCCGTCGGCATCCGGTGTTGCTTCAGCAGCGAAGATTTCATCTTGAGGCTTGGATTTTACCTCTCGCTTCTCGTACCAGTAGAGTGGGAAACATTGTCCTTTTGAAACCATTTCGTAGTCGGGCAACAACTGAGAAACAAATGCTGAGAACGCTTTATTAGCTCCGATACCCGTGACCGAGATAACAATATTCCGATGCCTGGGTGTCGGGAACAATTTGGGCTGCTGGCAAACCATTTCGTTCAAGCGGCGATTAAAATAGAGCCATTGTTTGGTGTATGGCCGATACATGCTGGTTGTCAGCGATGTCTCATCAAATACGAAGCGCTGACCGCGCCTGGCATCGGACTTCAATGCACGAGTCCAACTGATCCGCTTCGGATCGACATCGATCACATCCTCTAGCTGCGGGCAGGATGCTGTATTTTTCCCGCCGCACAATGCAGCGTAGCGCCTGCTGTTTTCGTTAAAAGCATCGATCATGCGCCGCATATTCGCTGCCAGCGCAGCCCGGCTCATGTTATAGGCCCAGGCGTCGCGGGCGGTCACTACACCTAACGAGTACATATCGAACACCGCCGGGCTGCCTTTCTTTTTGTCTCCGAGCGGGATGAAGGTATCGAATGCTGGATCGCGCTGATTGATCCAGTCCCCTTCGGGATTGGGCGTGATAGCCTGCCAGTCGATGCCATCGATGCTGCCAAATGCTTGGAGACGGTCGAGTTTCTCCTCACGGCTGCGGTAATCGCCAATATCGTAATAACGCAGTTCACAAGGGCCGGTATGAGCGGGGTCCTTGACCAGGATCGAAATGGCCACCGGCGTGCGGGAACCGGAGCCGAAAATCTTGCCGCCTTCCCGCCGCGATTCCTCACCGGAGGTCCGCTGGTTGCCGCGCAAGTTCAAGAGATAGAGCTGACTGAATTCATCGACCAGGCACTTGCGCAGGCCGTCCATGTTGTTGGCGTCGAGGAAGGATCCATTGGTGACGAAGGCGACGATGCCGCGGTCTTCGATGCGGTCCGAGGCCCAGCGGATGGCGCGGATGTAGGAGTCATAGAGATTCTTGACCTGCTTCGCATCTGATTGTGCGGCATAGGTATCTCGGATGCGCCCATCCAGAGTGGGGTAGGCAAGATTCTTGTTGTTGTCGTTTTGGCTTCTTTGTCCGGCGGAATAGGGCGGATTGCCGATGATGACCTGGATCGGTTGCGCCAGTTGGCGCTCGGCGCGGGCGTTGTTTTCCTGCAGGACGGTCTGGTCCACCAGGTCGTCCTTCTCGGTCATCTGGAAGGTATCGGTCAGGACCATGCCGCCGAATGGCCGGTATTCGCCGGTGGCGGCGTGGTAGGCGGTCTCGATATTGACGCTGGCGATGTAGTAGGCCAGCAAGACCAGCTCGTTGGCGTACAGTTCGTGACCGAATTTATGGCGCAAAGTGTTGGCCTCGATGAGGCCGGACTGGATTAGCCGAACCAGGAAGGTACCGGTACCGGCGAAGGGGTCGAGTATCCGCACGCCGCGGCTGGCGAGATGCTGACCGAAATGCTGGCGCAGCGCGGCATCGGCGCTCTCGAGGATGAAATCGACGACCTGGACTGGCGTATAGACGATCCCCAGGCGTTCGGCCAGGCGTGGAAAGGCGTTCCGGAAAAAGGTGTCGTAGAGGTTGCGGATGATGTCCTGTTTGGACTGGTCGCTTTTGGCGAGGCCGATGCGTTCGCGGACATTGGCATAGAACGCCGTCAGGCCCTCGGTTTCGCTGTCCACGGCCGCCGAGTCGAGCCGGTCCACGATCGTTTGCAGGGCCTGGCCGACGGCGTTGCTGTCCAGGAAGCCGGTGTCGGCAAAGAGGGCCTGGAAGACCGGCCGGGTGAGGATATGCTGCGCGAGCATTTCCACCACCTCGTCGCGGCTGACGGCGGGGTTGAGGGTGTCTTGCAAGCCGTTCAGGAAGCGGGCGAAGTCTCCGGCCAGCTGTGGGCTGTTGTCGATCAGTTCCTCGATCCTGGCGGTGAGGCGTTCGGCAACCTGGGCGATACTCTTGGCCCATTCGCTCCAGTATTCACGGTCGCCGAGTTTCTTGGGGGTAATGGCATAGACGGCCTCGTTGATGGCCTCCAGGGGTAATTGGGGGAAATCGAGCGGTAATGTTGCCGATTCGCCGCCCTTGCTTGTGCTATCAGGGCGGCCAGGGTCACCGATGACCTGGATCTTGCGGCGGAACTCGGCTTCATCGACCAGGCTTTCGTCGTGGGCGCGCAAGGCCTTGATGACTTTCCAAATGCCTTGGAACTGCGGGTCGCTGTCGATGTAGCGGTTGTAATCCTTGACCTTCCCGGAGGGGATGCAGACGGGCAGGATGATGTATCCGTATTGCTTACCCTCGGCCTTGCGCATGACGCGCCCGACGGACTGTACGATGTCCACGATGGATTCGCGGGTGTCGAAAAACACCACGGCGTCGAGTGCCGGCACATCGATGCCTTCGGCGAGGCAACGGGCATTCGAGAGGATGCGACATTCGCCCGGGTCCAGATCATCGGCCTTGAGCCAATCCAGGTCATTTTGGCGCTTCCGCGCATTCATGGTGCCGTCCACATGGCGAAGGTCGCAATCCACCAGGCCATCCGGCTCGTCGTGCGACTGTGGATACAGCCCAACCAGCTCGGCAAAGCTGTCGGTCGTCTGCTTGGAATCCTTGATGGATTTGGAAAAGGCCACGGCGCGACGCATGGGTGAGGGGTCCCCGGAGTAGGCGGTTTCCTGGCCGTTTTCTGCCACCATGACCAGCCCACGCTTGGACAGCCCTTTCCAACTGCCCACGATCTTGGTTGCAAACCGGATGTCGATAGCCTGCTTGTCGTCGATCTTGTAGGCGTTGTTGAAGTTGTTGGCGAGCTTGGCCATCTCGCTTTCCTTGACGGCCACGATCAGGACCTTGTATTCGGCGAGCAAATCCTGTTCCACGGCCTGGCCGAATCCCAGGCGGTAGAACTCGTGGCCGAAGGTCGCTGCGTCGTCCATGGAAAACAAGGCGGCGTTGACCTCGTTGGCCTTGGTTTTCGACTTGTCGGTATAGATGCGCGGGGTGGCCGTCATGTAGAGGCGTTTCCGGCCCGCGATGATGTCATCGCGATGGACCCTGACGAACGCCGAAGGGTCTTCGCCTGGCCGGGTTAGTCCGGCGGTGCGGTGCGCCTCGTCGCAGATGATGAGATCGAAGGCCCCGAAGCCCTGCTGCTGCGCTTCCGCCACGACCTGAATCGATTGATAGGTGGAGAAGACCAGGGTGCGGCAATTCCCGGTCAAGGCGTTGGCCGCGTCCACGCGCTTAGTGGCTTCGGCCACGAGCTCGGTGGCGTTAGTGGTTGCGGGATAAGCCAAATCGCGGGTTCTGAGGTCTTCCGCGTTTCTGTCGACCTTGGTATCCGAACAGACGGCGAAGGCCTGGATCGGCTGTGTGGCTTGGGCCGTCCATTCCCGCAGCGCCTGCGCAATCAATGCAATCGAGGGGGTGAGGAACAGTATCCGCCCGTTCGTCTTGGTGAGCTGTTCGGTGAGGCGGAGCGCCGCCAAGGTTTTGCCGGTGCCGCAGGCCATGATGAGTTTGCCCCGGTCGCTTGCCTGGAAGCTCTCGATGGCGTTGGCGATGGCTTCTGCCTGATGGGGGCGCGGTGCTTTTTTGCCCGTGAGCCGCATATCCTTGATCTTGGCCAGGCTGAACCGGCTCCAATCGACCGGGCTGGCGGCCAAATCCTTGAGCCACAATCGTGTGACCGGGATGGTCTGCTGCTCCAGCGCCTGCTCGGCGTGCTGACTCCATTTGTCGGTGGTGGCAATGATCAGGCGTTGACTGAAGCCACGTTCACCGTCCGCTGTTGAAAAGCGCTTGCCGGAGGCCGTGAAAAAGGAATCGATATCGGCCTTTTGGAGCGTATGTGCCGAGTCGTAGAACTTGCATTGAATAGCCCAATAATAGCCACGGTCGTGTTCCTGTGCTACTAAGTCGATCCCTTCGTCTGGACCCCAATGATCCGGCCATTCCGACCATAGCCATACCTCGGCGAGACGGTTCCCATATTGTGGGTCTACCGTGAGATAGCGTTGCATCAGGCGCTCGAACTGGAGGCCTTTATCGTGGCTGGTGCGCGTGGCCGTAGCCAATTCAAGAAGCAGGTCGCTGAAGGTCATCTTGTTCATGGGTACCATATGGTACGGGCTTATCCTTTTACTCCGTCGTGGTCTTGCTCAGACCATCTTTCCCCTTTCTTGGTTTGGATGACTGCTATGGCAAGCGCAGGGATGCGCGCGCAGGCGGGGAGGCCGAAGGCTACAGGGATGTAGGGAGACGGGATTCTGGGGGCCGCAGACTTATCCTGTCTTGCTGACCTGGATTTAAGCTCAAGTCCTCACAAAATCCCACAGGCGCTTCTTCCTGTAGACCGATCCTATGATCGGTCCGATGGTTCGTGCGTTGTAGGTGCGGCTCTGCACCTTTGTCAGTTATCCACAGGTTAAATGTTATCCACAGGGTTGGATGATGTCTGATTTTAGGGAGATTGATTAATGGCAGACACTTAAACGGTAATCTTACCGACACTTAAATTTCGCGTTAAGCCTATCTGGCCGACGACGCGCGCATTTCGCGCTGGATTCAGTGCGGATGACAGGTGATTTCTGGGGAGTTGAGGGTCTCGGCGCGGCGTTTTCCAGCGGCGGGGAGGCTTCCGGCGGTCGGGAAGCGGGATTTCAGGCGCGGCCGAAGAGCATCCTTTCGGCCTCTTCGAGGAGTCGTTCTCGACTCCAGTCCCAGTGCTGAGCTTTGAGTTCCGCCAGCTTGAGGTTGAGTCGGCGGCGGTCTTCCCAATCATCCGGCGGCTTGTGTTTCGGTTTTCCACTTGGTCTGCCTGGAAGGCCAGGCAAGGCTTTCAAAGCCAATGCCAACCGGGCCTGCCCGGCGCGCTTTTCTTCTGAGGTGGCCTGGTCGGCCTCCCGCGCCCACTGCTGGACCTTCTGCTTGAGTCGTTGACTGGCCTTGGTGCGTTCCCGTTTCAGCATTTTTCCCAAGCCGAACAGGGCGAATAGGTGGCGGGAGATGGCCTTGACGGCGGCCAGGCCCTTCCAGGAGCCATCCGGCCGCCGCTGGCGGGGCTGGGCGAGGGTCACCAGGTCGGCGGTCTTCAGATCGGCCAGGGCGCGTTCGGCGCGCTTGAGCGTCATGCCGGTTTGCTGGGCGATGTAGTCCACGGTGAGGCTCAGGAAACCGTCCGGGGTGGGGATGCCGACCCGCAGGCTGGCGAGGTCGGTGTATTTCAGCAGGGCCTTCGCCATGAGCACGCAGGCTTCCCGGCGTTCGCTGCGTTGCTGGCGTGCGCTGCCGTTGGCCAGGTCCAGGGAGGGGATGAGCTGGCGCGGATTATCGTAGTAGTGCTCGAGCCGCTCCTCGAGCTCCGTGAGTATCGGAGGGACCCCGCCCTTTCCGGTTTTGGTGGGCCGGGTCAGTGTGAACCTGGGGTTGCGCGGGTCGTGCCCGCAGAAATTACCCCCTAGGTTTGCGCGTGGTACGTAGGCCCGGCCCACGAGAACCCCCTGGCTCGGCGAGCGGGGAGTGGGCCGTTGTCACGTTCCGAATCCCCGTGGTGAAAAAGCTTGCAACAGGGGATGTCTACGGTTAGGATTTTCATCGACCGTTACTCTCGCCAAAACTGTTACGGTTAATCGGCCCGTGTTCGGATTGCACCCTGAACACGGGTTTTCTCTTATTAGGCCTCTTGGTGCTGTTCTCGAACCCGAAAACCTTCGAGGTTTTCGCGGTTATCCGCTCCAACCCGGCGTTCCCTCGCCACCTGCCCCTCCTGCTCACACTGGCCGGGGCGATTGTTCCTTCCAACCTAACACAAACACTTTGCCGGTGCCTAATCCGCCCAACAGCGAAGGGTCGCTGGCCTCGGGGCTGACGTTAGCAGTGTCCTAAACCGACTGGCGATGCTTCACCAGAGGGGATGCTCCGGCCAGCTGAGGGGCTGACCATCCGAGCACTTCCCAGGCGGTCGAAGGCCGCCGTGAGATCGCTAGTACCCATCGGCGGTGCCGTAAGGTCTTCCCTCAGAGCCGCGATCCAGCGCAATTGCGCAGAAGTGAAAGGAGTTGACTCAGTAGGGTTAATTAAATAACCTAATTGTTATGAAGTCGGGCCTTGGCGCGGGTGCAACCGCATCAAGGTCATAACCACGACCAACCTAACCCCGAGGTTCGGCCATGGCTAGATAGCTAGCACCGATATGAATCGGACTTTGGTGCGGGTGCAACCACACCAAAGCCCTAACCACGACCAACCTAACCCCGAGGTTCGGCCATGGCTAACGCCAATCATATCTGTTCCGTGCCGGTTCCGCACTTCCTGCGGCGGAACCGGCCTCCGCCTATTCCATCTCCCCGGATCGAAAATTCCGCGCGTTAGGAAACCATGCCCCCTGGTTTCCGGCTCGCGCTGGCCGTCGCGTTTTATTTCGCGCTGGGCACGGCCGCCCATGCCGATTTGCCATTGACCATCGAGGACGTGATTGCGAAAGAGCATGAGCTCACGATAGAGCTCGGGTTCGATTATGGGAACTTATACACCAGCGACTTTGTAGAAAAGCGCAACCAAGACCTGCTCTCAACGACCCTCGGCATCCGATACGGGCTCACGCCCAGAACGGAAATTTATGGGGGGATTCGTGGCAATGCCAACCAAACGCGCGTATCAACCGGCCGTGTGCGTTCTCACGCATCAAACGGGCTACAGTGGAGAAGTTTGACGATTGGTCTCAATCATCGGTTTTCTCCCGATAACGACACCCCCGCCCTCTTGGGATATCTGCAATCCGAAGTCATCGAAAATGCCACGTTTACGAATCAGCCTCACGCCGTATATGGGAAAACCTGGGAGGCTGGAGTAACCACCTACCGGCGGGTAGACCCGGTTGTGTTCTCGCTCTCGGCTGGGTTTCGATACAGCCGGTCTCGGGATATGAACGGGGTTATTGGAACCATAACCCCCGGCAACACTGTACGGCTGTCGGCCAAAATGAATCTGGCGTTGAATGCGGAAGCCTCTATGTTTTGGGGCACGCGCTGGAGCTATCAATCTGGCATGCAGATGGGCGGTCATCCCATTGAAATCAACGCCACGCAAACCAGCCTGTTGTTGGGGGGAGCTTATGCGGTCTCGCCGCGGACAACCCTGCATTTCGACCTGTCGGCTGACATCAGTGGCCGGGGCGGGGGTAATTTGGGAACCCTGTTCAGGCACACGTTCTGACAAACACCGCGGTAACCTATCGTGAAGAATAAACTAAACCATGTTATCTTTTCTTGTTTCCTGGCTGTTCTATTCAGCACTCAAGCTGTGGCGAATAGCCAAATCCAGGAGGATTTCGCGTACGCTTTCGGGTCTGCCGAGGGGTTGGATTCTGGCCGTATCTCGCTGCTTTCTCCCCAAGAAATGGACGAAACCGAGGGCCTGTTTCTGGGCTGGCTGATTCGTCTGGGACCAATAGCGGCCAGGAAAACCATCGCCGCCTTTAAAATTGTAAAAGTTCAGCTTTTTTCGGGTAGAAAACAAAGAGAGGTTTGGATTAGGTTTGGTCGAAGCCATAGCTCAGAAAAGGGTTTTAAGACTTTTGCGATTAGATGGGGCTCTAACCGGTATCATCGGGATGATAAAATTAAGGATATAGTATTAAAGGAATTCAACCAAAAACTGCATGAAACGAAAATACCGATCAACACTTGGAGAACCAACCAACCAGGCCATTTGCATTTATTGAAATGGAGAAAATGGATGGACAATTTACGACCCAAGCCTCCGGCTTCCTCGTCTCATGGTCCCCATTCTACTTCCCTGGCTCATAGTGCTCGGGGGGATAATCCGGTTGTGTCTCCAGCGTTGCACACTGGATCCGGGGGCGTGATTGACTCCACTGTGGATTGGGAGCTCATCACCGCTGAAGACCTGTTGAATGGGAGGTATGATGAATCTATTTTAAAGTCAGCGGCCAAGGGACCAAAAGGCCGGGGCTGGGGCATGGAGGAATTGACAGAAGAGCAAGCGCGTTTAGGCTTGTCCATTCTGGCTTTTGTCGTAGACCCGGAAAACAACGCGGAGATCGATATTCCGCTTAAGGAACTCTGGGGACATCTCAGGATGAGCGTCCACCTTGGCCGGAACCCGAGAAAAAACGACCGCGCCGCCCGGTTGGCTAAACTGGGATTGAAGCAACTGGAATATATTATTGGTCAACACCGTCAGGATTATCACCCAACGGAGGAAAATATGGGCCGCCGTCCAGGCGATACCCACACTTTAAGCGCGGCGCGCACGGATGCCACTTATCTGCCCATCCAGGCCCATTGGTGGCTGCACGATTTCAACTATCGGAGATGAAGTCCATGGCCCCGGAAATCGAAGCCAATCGGGCGTTCTCGGTGCTCAAACAACTCACAACCGCCTTGTCAGCGGTTGAGGGCCGGGCGCTGTTCGTTTCCGGGGTTTGGGAGCACAAAAAAAGCGATTATGCGCAGCTTCTTCAAGAATGGCCCGTGACGACGGTTGGTTTCCACCGTGCACGGGGACCGGGCTTCTGGAGGTTTCTTGGTCTCTTCATCGGGCGCTATTTTATATTGAGACTGGAAGACCCGGCCTTTCTTGTCAACGTCTTCCGGATACCCGGTGGCGACCGTTCCATGGCGGCCTGGAGCGTTGACCAGGCGGACGCCGCGGACTTTCAAGCGGCGTTGCTGGCTCAAAGTCTTGAGTCGGGGGGATGTAACACTACTCTTTATGGCGACCTGATGGCTTTTGTCCCGAACCTGTTTTGGTTCGATCTCCTCGAAGATATCGGTTTCGACGAGCCGTATCTGTGGCTGCACTGCGGGGAGCGCGTCCCGCGCGCGCTCAAACAAATCATCGCCGACAATCGCCTGGAACCTTATCTCAATCCGGAGATATGGCCCAAATGAAGGCAATCACGGCCACTGCGACCAGAAATCCCCGCGAGATCACGCTAACGCTTAAACAGCTATCCATCTCGGCGGATAAGCTTGGCACCATTTGCGGGTATTTCTTGAGCTGGCCGGTTAATCCGCAGAATTATAGTACCGTAGAATGGATATCCCCGTTGGAATTGATCGAAGTTCAGGATAATAAAATCGTCCTTTGCAGAGTGCTCGATCTGGATTATTTTGTAAACTTGTATTTCATGCGGCGGGTCAACGTCAACCGTGCGGATAAAGAGCACGCCGTCCTAACTTTTGTAATGGGGAATCGAGAGCACGCCGGGAAAATAGGGCAATCGCTCGTGTCCGTTCTCAATCATGACCTGGACCGGGGAATGAAACGGCCGCCATTACGGGCGGCCTTGCACCCGGCGGTTTACCGGGAATGCCAGGACCCCTCGTTGCTCCTATACTCGATCGAGAGCAAACAAGAAAACCTTAAGACTGTTAAACCAGCGGCCGTAACGGTTTCTTATGGAAAAAGAACCCCCGAAATATTGGTTCGGACGCTCTCGGGCTAACCCCAATATGCGCCGGGGGCTTTTTATCCTCCTGGCGCTCGCGCCGCTGTTCACCGCTTGTTCCGCGCGAACTCCCGCCCACAGCCCGGCCGCACCGGGTGCGTCCCCCATAAAAACCTGGAAAGCGCTCCGGGATGACAGTATAGAAAAGCAGCGCACGGACGAATCCTGCGGGTCGGCCTCCGCCGCGACGATCTTGCGCGCGTTCTATGGCGTTGACGCCTCCGAGCCCGCCATTGCCCAGAGCGTCCGCGCAATGGGCCTCGAGGACGGCACGTTCCCCAAGCTCTCGCGAACCTCCTTTACCGATCTCGCGCACGCCGTGAAACCCTACGGATTCCGGGCGCATGGGGCCACGCTCCGATTCCACGACCTGGCCTCCCTGCGCGTGCCCGTGATCGTGCCTCTCCGGTACCGGGGGCAAGACCACTTTTCGGTAGTACGGGGAATTCGTAACGATGGGTTGGTCTGGCTCGGGGACCCCGCCTGGGGGAACCGAAAGCTGACCGCGCATCAGTTCAAGGCACTGTGGGCATTCGGCGCGGACGGCACCGGCCGAATCTTGATCATTGTGCCGGAGGATCAGCGGCGGCGGCCGGTTAACGCCGCATTCTTCGCTGAACCAACGGTCAACTCCTCGATGCTCGCGGCCATTGCGCGCGCGCCCATCAAGCCCCATAGCGGGGCGTTCCAATCGCCCTGGGGCAAATCCTCTGGCCTCGGCCACTGACTTTTCACGAAGGCTCCGAAACGTCAAACAGCACGAGCGACAAAGCGGCTTAGGCTTTCCCCGATGCTTGGATCAGGGCCGCCATCGCTGAGGGCATTGGCGGCCATTGCGAGCCCTCAGGAAGCCCGCAGACACGATCTGGAATGGAGGCCTATAGAAAAAAGACGGGGCTCTATGGGGGGGGGCGTCTTCGGCTTGGGCAGGAGCCATACACGTGGTTTCCTGACGATCCTCTCCGATTGGAGGCCGCAATCGGCCACCAGGGTCTCAGTTGGCCCCAGCCGACCTCGGGGGTATTTCTCAAAAATGTGCTGCGGAGCCTTTTTTTGGCCCCGAATTTCTCAAAAAACAGCTTGAAATCTTCGGCGTTGGCTCAGTGTTTTGAAAAGTATAGCTTTCTGCATCCGGCCTGCGCGCGGGCACCCATTTAGGTAACGACCCATTCCCCCCTGACCTGTTTGATTGGAGAAAAGAAGCGTCCGCCAAGGGTGAAGTAACAAGCGTGTTAGAAATTCGCCCTGGTAATGTGGGTAAGCTTGGTATCGCCATTGGCAATAGGGTATACCGGATCAAAAATGTTAACTTAGATTTTTTATAACCGCGTCTCTAACATTATCTTCGCTAACTCCTTCTTTAAACTCTAGCAATGGAATACCGACCTTCTGAAAGATCAGCCTCTTCACGGCGTCTCTGGATTCTGCATTTCCTTGAAAATGCCCGCTTCCATGATACTCAATAGCCAGATGAGGAGCTCCAAGTGGGTCGATGATTAGGAAATCTACACGTTTACTATTGATTGAGCGAAAGGCTAAATCGCTAGCGTAATCACTATGCGATTTGTTATCTGTTCCTATAAAACTCCCAAGCGAAACCTCGGCTAATATACGATATCTTGGTTCAAGCGATCGTTCCAATACCGAATAGACTACTCGGAATGATTCAGCGGTTATTGGTTTGCGACTACGTAGAACAGCCTGTTCAATAAATTTTACTTGGTTTGAATAATCACTGAGATCCTGTTCCTTCGCTTGATCTTTAATTGCCTGCCTGGCCTGCGCTCGATCTTTAGCTGCCTGCCTAGCCTGCAAGAGTTTCTCAATCTTTTGTGACTGCTCAGCTAATTGGGTCCGTAAAAATTTTATCTCTTTATTTTTAGCTGTCTGACTGAATGCCTATGGCGCGTTTCCGAGTCCCTACCCAATAGGGAAATATAGAGAAGGTCGCAAAAATACTGCGGGGAGCCTCTAAGGAGCTTCTGCGTTACCTGACAACCAGTGTAGTTGCTTGCCAGTTCCGGAGACAGGTTGATAGGGTGGTGAAGTGGCCTAATTCAGGTCCAGCAGAAAGCCGCAGGATCAAGCCATATGTTCGGAGCCGGGCTTGGCCGGATGGATCACTTCAAGCATTACTTCCGCATAGCCCTAGGCCAGGTCCTCGCCTTCTACCCCCGCGCCCAGATCGCCGGTGACGGTTGTGGACTCACTCTGCGCAACAGCCTGCCACCCGTCGCGAAAAAACGCATCCTTGTGCATAACCCCCAAGAATAACTCGAGTTATCCACGGTCACTTCGTGGGACAAACCGATAGATACCGCTATCTACTGCTATTGGAACTGGCACGCCTGTGGAAAACTGGGACGCTGCGGTGCCGACAGCCAAGAACGGTTCAAAGGTCTTCGTGTGGAAAACCCGCGAAGCAAACCCGCTGGGGCGGGATCGTCTGCGCCAGTTCGTGCGCCAGGAGCACGGCCGGCCGCAGGTCGTCCTTGCTCGGCCCGGTCGGCAGAATGACGAGATTACTGTGCTCGGCGATCTCCCGGGTCGCGCGCGTCGCCTGGGGCGCGCCGTCGATGACCAGGTGGTCATGCCGTTCGCCGGCGTCGAGGGCGCGGTGGACGGCGCTGAAGCTCTCGACCGCGATTTCGGGCCGGAGACCAGCCTCGATGCGGTCGCGGTGCCAGTGAAAGGTGGTGCCTTGGCTGATGTCGAGGTCGGCGATTTTCATGTCCCAGCCCTCGGCCGCGAAGGAACAGGCGACAAGCCGGCAGAGGGTGCTCTTGCCGGAACCGCCCTTCTGGGAGACGACTCCGATCGTGATGGCCATGAGGGGAAGAATCCTTTGCGGCCAGGCCAACCTGGTGACCTGGTAGCCGGCTGACATGCAGACATGCGGAACGGCGTGATTGCAAGCATGCGGGCCTGTTTCATCCACCCCGCCCAGACAAGCCGTCCGACCTTTCGGAGCCGGGGCGAACCGGTCTTGGTCATCGGTAAACCTGTCGGCAGGATGACATGCACACATGCTCGCATGGTAAATGGGCCGAGCGCGGCACGGTCGGCCACGGAAGTGAACGGAGAAAGCGGGGCAGGGGAGAGGGCCAGTCCAGAGTGCGGCCGCTATTCCTTCGTGGCCGACAGTTCCGCGGGCAAATCAGCGGTCATCGAGGAGCTGCGCCAAGCCCTTTCAAAGGCCGACACGGTGATGATCGCCACCGATTGTGACCGCGAAAGCTGAAATATTCGGCACAGACCGATTGTTCCGAAAAGTATACTTTTAGGGAGGCTGAGCTTGAGAAGTTCGGGGACAAAAAAAGTCCTATTTAGGGGCCTTCTCTCAATGAAAACGTTTCACAGAGCCTAAGAGATCGGCTCTGGGCTAGCAGCTGAATAAGCGCAAGGATGCGCGCGCAGGCAGGATGCCGGAGGTTACAGGGACGTAAGGATGACGGGGTCCGGGCGCTACAATAAGACGTTCATCACCGAGCTAGTCGGACGTGTGGCTGCAGAAGCAGCGTGGACGATGGAGATCTGAACATGCACTTAAAAGCCGTTATCTTAGAAAATTTTCGCCGGTATAAAGAACGCACACTTATACCAATCGAGAATCTCACGGCCTTTATTGGCCGAAATGATTCTGGAAAATCAACTATTCTTGAAGCGCTCGAAATTTTCTTCGAAGGCGATACCGTTAAGATTGAACCCGGGGATGCTTGTGCATCTGGAGATGCCAAGAATGTTTGCATCGGGGCCATATTTAACAACATTCCTGAGAGGCTCGATCTCGACTCCGGAGCCCATACTACGCTTCAAACCGAGCATCTTTTGAACTCTTCAGAGGAGCTAGAAATCCTTAAGGTCTACAACTGTAAGACCCAAAAGGTTTCCCCGCCTAAGGTGTTCGCGCGGGCTATGCATCCTATGGCGGATGATCTGAAAGACCTTTTGCAGAAGAGCAATTCTGATCTCAAGAATCTGGTAGAGAGAAAGGGTGTTGAATCGAAATGCCATCGAAACAGAAACCCCTCTATGCGAAAGGCTTTATATAATACCGTCAGCGACCTGAGGCTCACCGAGACGGATGTTCCCCTCAACAACGGAGATGCCAAGAACGTCTGGGAATCTATTAAGCGTCATCTTCCAGTCTACGTCCTGTTTTGTTCGGATAGAGTTAGCACAGACCAGGACGATGAAGTACAAAACCCGATGAAGATGGCAATCAAGGCGGCCCTATCAAATCTAGCGAAGGAGCTGGATGATATTACGCTCAAAGTTAAAAAAGTCGCCGAGGAAACAGCGTCTCGAACGTTGGAACATCTGAGAACTTCCTATCCAAACCTTGAGCTTGCATCTGTGTTGAAGCCTAATTTCCATAAGCCAAACTGGGCCAATATCTTCAAGCTCAACTTGGAAAGCGACGACCATATACCACTTAATAAGCGGGGTTCCGGTATCCGCCGACTCGTTTTGTTGAGCTTCTTCCAGGCTGAGGCATCCCGGATGCAAAAGGAACGCCAGAGTAGAGAGCACACTGGTGTTCCTGTTATCTACGCTATTGAAGAGCCTGAAACATCCCAACATCCAGACAGCCAAGAGAAAATTATTCAAGCTTTTTGTAAGTTATCCGAATCTGGCGAGCAAGTCATCCTGACTACTCATGTTCCTGGGTTAGCCGGTCTTCTTCCGCTCAGCAGCTTACGTTTCGTCGATACCAATCCTGAAACTTCTCAGGTTCGAGTGCGCTCTGGTACCAAGGACGTTTTCTCGGAGGTCGCCGAAACTTTGGGTATTCTTCCTGAAGCAACTGATAAATCCGACGTTAAGGTGGCGGTCGCCGTTGAAGGGCCTACTGACATTGATGCCTTGGTGTCCTTTGCCACTGTGCTAACTAAATCAGGGGATCTAATTAATTTCGATCAATCAAAGGTATTCTGGACCATAGGTGGAGGGACTACGCTTAAGGATTGGGTCGAACACCGTTATCTCGATAAACTCGGAATCCCACAAATCTACCTCTTTGACTCCGACCGGACTTCATCCGAGCTGCCTCCCTCAAAGAGTACAGAGGATCAAGTCAAAGAGATTAACGCTCGTTCGAACTGTAAGGGGTTCCTATCTCACAAGCGGACTATAGAAAATTACGTTCACCCAGACGCTATATCTCGTGTGTCTGATGGAAAAATAACCCTTCCCTCTGGCATAGACATGGACTACGGCGATATTACCCAAGAATTTAAGTCCGCCTTTGATGAGGCCAAGAGTACCTACAAATCTTTGGATTTCAATCCCAAAGACCACGCCGATAAATCAATTAAAAACGCCAAATGTAAGAAGATAATTACTGCCTATGTGATGAGGAATATGACGGCGGATGAAATCAAAGACCGAGGCGCTTATAAGAATTCATCAGGAATCATGGGCAATGAGGTCTTGGAATGGCTATCAGCGATCCAAGAACACCTTTAGCTGGACAGGCCCGTTGCGGGTGAAAACGGAACGGAAAACCCTGGCGCCGCCGAAGCCGATGGACCTGCCGGCGTTGCAGCAGCGGGCCGCCCGCCTGAAAGAGGCCAAGGGCATCGGCACGCCGGCGACCCGTGACACCGTCATCGAAGGCTTGAAACGGCAGGGCCTCCTCGAGCTCGAGAAGAAGAAGCTCAAGGCCTCCAAGCTCGCCATGGCGGTGTATGCGCTCCTGCGCCGGGAGGCCCCGGAGGTGCTCAATCCGGCGGCGACGGCGGACATGGAGCGGAGGCTCGACGATATTCTGTCCGCGCGGCAGGATGCGGATGCGGTGATCTCGGCTCTAGCGGGGCACGCGGCCACTTTCAACGAAAAAATGCGCGCCCGCGCGGACGGCCATGGAAAACCACTCGACGTGAAGACGATCGGCGGCAACGGTGGCGCACCCTCACCGGCGGCGCTGGCCTATGCGCGCAAGATCGCCGCCGCCAGCGGCGGCAAGATCCCAAAACAAACCCTGGCGGACCGGAACCGGCTGTCGCAATGGATCGACGCACATAAATCGGACGCGCCGACGGAGAAGCAAGTCACCTTCGCGCGGTCGATTGCGGCACACCAGCGGATTGCTATCCCTCCGGAGGTCTTGCGTTCCCGCGCGGCACTGTCCGCCTGGATCTCGACGCAGGCGGGCGGGGAATGATCGCGCGCTGTATGCCAGGGATCTGTGCCCCCAGGAGGCTCTGAGAGGTTCTCAGAGGGCGTTCCGAGCCCAGACCTATCCCTACCTACTACTGATCGGCTGAGGCAGCCCAGAGAGCGGCGCCGAGAACCGGGGACCTGCCGCCGCAGCGGCCCGCATCAAAAAACCGTCTATACGCGCCAAGCAATCATCCTTCGAGCACAGGTCGAAGCCTGCGTCACTGCCCTCTTCGGACTATCAGCCGCCGATATGGATATCGTGCGCGCCGTCCCTGTGCCCACCTGAATTTCTGGGGGGGCGTTATGGCTTCGGCGGTCCGATCCGCTCCCAGGTGCGGTTCTCTTTTTGTGTCGGCGGCAGCTTCGGGTCGTCCGATTCAATTGTCACCTCGCGCGGTTTCGGCACCTTGCCGCCTCGAGGTCCGCGCTCCTTGTATTCACCGGACCGCTTCGGCTTCTCTCCGGGTTTCTGCGTCGTCATCGCTCAACCTCCTTCTATACAGCAAATTATATACTCCCCCGCTAGCTTTCTGAGAAGGCGAAAAAGCTCGAAACTGGATTTTCGGGCTGGGCCTAGGCGGCTGAGCAGCGTGATATTGTCCGTTAAACGAGCGTTTTTGGTAACGCATGAGTGGACGGTGGCGGTCGATAGTGAGGTTAAGCGATTCGTGAGGATGAGGTGCTGTGGGCGTATGACGCGAGAGACCGCGTAGGACCGCCGGAGCGATACCCGGATCGGCCACAGAATCTATGAATAGGGCCTATAAACCGAACATAAGAAAAATTTATTTAAAAGATTAAAAACAAGTTGTTTACACATAAAAATATTTATGTCTTACGACTGTAAAAAGATATATTTTTTCTCTTTATCCCCTCCTCCAAACTGCCCTATTCTATTCGGAAATCTACGCTTCAATAAAAAATTTATATATCGATTCATAAATTTCCTTATTTTATAAAATACTCTGGCGGAGGCCCTGGCGCTCTATCCGAGCGATCTCAACGGCGAACGTGGCACGGTTCGTATCCACAACGGGAAAGGCCACAAACCGCGCACGGTCGGCCTCGACGCCGCGGCTTTCGGCCTGATCGACCGCTGGCAGTGCGAAAAAAAACAAGCTGGGGCTCGGCCCGCGCAGCGTTCCGCTGTTTTGCACTCTTGGGGGTGGCTCGATGGCACAGGCCGGTGTTCGTAATATGCTCAAACGGCGGGCGAGTAAGGCTGGGATTGCCAAGCGTGTGCATCCGCACGGCTTGCGGCATACGCACGCCATGGAATGGATCGCCGACGAGCGCGTCCCGCTCAACACGCTACAAAAGCAACTCGGCCATGCGAGCCTGACTACCACGTCGGTTTACGTCGATCACCTGGGCGCTAAAGACGTGATCGCAATCGGACGCAAAAGGCCGAATTGGTAGCGATGTTTGCCGATTGCGAAGAACGGCGGGAGGCTGATCGGCGCATGCTGGAAGAAATCCGCGCGTTTCCGATGGAACAACAGTTGAAAGTGGAGGCCGAACTGCAACGCCTGGCGGACCAGGGGTATCGTGAGGATGAGGTGCTGTGGGCGTATGAGCTGTTGCTTGCGAGACGCGGCTAGACGTTTCCTGGCTGATCCTGTCTGATGAGCCGACCGAGCATCCATAGGCCGAGTAGCGCCTCAAAAAGTATCCATTGATGATAATCCTTAAACTCCAGGTTGTGATTAAACACCCTGATCGATCATGCTGGTCAGCGGTGTCTAGCGAAGGGTCGGTAGGTTAAGTTATCTTGAGTTCGGGAAGAGTATGGCGGACAAAATTACTCAAGCAAACGAGGCTCTTCAGGTTCAGGTAGCGGAAATCTCGATGCAGGCCATTAACACACTGTTGAATATATCGATATGGGTGCTCGGTATACTCGCCGTACTGATTGCGGTTGTCTCGATATCCGGCTGGGTCGCCATACGGTCCGCAGCTGTGCAGGCCTCGAAAGACCTGGCGGGGGACCGTTTGGATGACTACTTGAAGGGGAACGACTTTGAACAACTAATAGAGGAAAAACTTTCTGAGGCGGTCGAAAGGAAGACTCAAAACACTGTAATTGTTCAGCGTATTGAAGTCCATAAACAGAAACAAGGCGAGTCCGAGTTCCCCTCCAAACCCGGAGACGGCGATGATAACTTCTGAGCAACAGTCTGTGATTGATGGACATACGAAGTCCGCACCCGTTGATGTGAAGAAGATTGCCAAATCTTTTGGGTTGGAAGTTTATGAGGGCCGCCTACCTCCGGGTGTATCGGGTATGCTAGTTCGTGATGAGGCATATAAGACGAAATCTGGATTCGTTTGTTTCGTTGATAAAAACGAACCAGTTACCCGTCAGCGGTTTACTGCCGCTCATGAAATTGGGCATTTCTTGCTTCATCGAAATCAGATTGGCAGTTATCACGAAGATAACATTCTTCTTCGGTCTGAAGGCTTTAGTAGTTATCAAGAGACCGAAGCCAACAGGTTTGCAGCTAATTTATTGATGCCTTGGGATCTTGTTGTCAAGTATATGGATGAAGGTGAGCGTACAGTTGACAAACTATCAAAACGTTTCAACGTGTCTCGGATCGCCATGGGAATACGTCTAGGACTGCCGACGTAACGATAAAACAAGGCCAGAAATGGCACGTTGTTTTTTGGTATTGGGTTTTGATACGGATTCAAGCCAGAAATTTAGGGCAATCCAAAGAGTGCCATAAACGAGCGGTTTTGTAACACCCCCGAGCGCCCCCGAAAGACGCACAAAACCCGCAATAAAACCCGATTACAAAATCATCGTAATATTGATAGACTTGTTTTATCTTTTGTTACAATCAGGAAATCACTGACGTGCAAGTGAAAATCGGCTACGTGAGAGTTTCCAAACAGGACGGCTCACAACTGCTCGACCTCCAGCTGGACGCCATGCGCGTGGAAGGCATTCCACCGCAACGCATCTATCAGGACCACGCCTCGGGACGGCTCGACTCCCGGCCTGGACTGGACGCCTGCCTGAAAGCGCTCCAACCGGAAAACATCCTTGTCGTGTGGAAGTTGGATCGGTTGGGCCGCAGCCTCAAGCACCTCGTCAATACGATTGACGGCCTACAGCATCAAGGCGTCGGCTTCAAGGTCCTCGCTGGAGAAGGCTCTCAGATCGATACCATGACGGCGAGCGGAAAGCTCGTGTTTTCTCTCTTCGCGGCGCTCGCCGAGTTCGAGGCGGAACTGATTCGTGAACGCACCCGCGCTGGTCTTGCGGCCGCGCGGGCGCGTGGCCGCCAAGGCGGCCGGCCACGGAAAATGACGCCGCAGGTTTTGCAGATGGCGGCTGCCGCCATGGCCGATCCAAAAACCAAGATCGATGATCTGGCGGCAAGCCTGAATATGACGCGCGTCACGCTTTACCGGTACCTCAATGGTGATGGCACCCTAAAGGAGAGCGGACAGCATCTCCTGGACCGCGCAGCGTAGGGCGAGACAAGTCGCGGAGAAACTTTGGCGGGGCATCGGGATCCCCCGCTCGATCACGATTGCGTTATATGCAGCTCCCAATTTCCGCACCCCGGCCGGACCACGATTTCGTGCCGGCGCACCAGGACCGGAGATTGCAGATCGGCAAAGAGCTTTGCCACCTCCCCGCTCACGTGCACACACCCTTCGCGGCTCCGCACGGCGGCCGGGACGCCGGGCACGTCCTGGATCACGTCGTAAAGACTGGTCGCTCCGCCACGGTGGACGCCTTCCCCTAACCGGGAGAGTAGGGCGTTCGCAACAGCGAAAAGAGCGGGATGTGCGGGTTCCTCGGAACTTAAGTCGTGCGGGTTCACGGTGATCTCTCACACGCTCTCATACGGGCCGTGAGGCCGGGGCCGGAAGCCCCGGTGGAATGGCCTCGGGAGGGGGGGCTACTTCGTGGGGCCTTTTTCAGGCTGACTCACGGTGACTGCGGGGATTCAGGGCGGCGACTTCGAGGCGGGGGGATCCTCCGATCCGGAGCTGAAGATCAGCTTCGTGGAATGACCGTCCTTAATGTAGAGATGAAACACGGTTGAACGGTATTTCCCTTCAATCCTCAACGCAAGACCCACCAAACCCAAGAACGAAACCGGATATTGAATCGCGAGCTGTTTCAAATACGACTCAAAGCCGCCGAAAACCTGATCTGCGTCCAGAGGGCTCTCCTGATCAATTGTGTGCGTCATCAAATAAGGCCGCAGGTCGGAATTTTGGCGCTCGACCTCTGGCTTATAGCCTTTTCGCAGTTGTCGGGAATATTCCTGTTGCTGATGATGCTTCCGGAGAACAGACGAGAGCCCGCGAAGCAGCGATTGGCCGTTATCGCCCTTGTATGTGGCTCGAGTGCCCACCCTCAGAGCATACCAGAGCCCGCGAACCAGAGGTTCGATGCCGCCCTTGTATGCGTTTTGAGAGGTTACTC
>Ga0209365_1000043_pt1 | contig 28006 bp, 18 predicted proteins | sample WorMetimpBELIZE2_FD_187389 | JGI IMG/M metagenome (GOLD analysis project Ga0209365, IMG submission 187389) | Marine gutless worms symbiont microbial communities from Max Planck institute for Marine Microbiology, Germany - Olavius imperfectus... | ecosystem: Host-associated > Annelida > Digestive...
TTCTCGTCAGGTGGCAGGCGATGTCCGAACGTCAACGGGTTGTCTCTGACTGCTGCCAACCGGCACCTCAGCATCGACGGACGGCGGTCTGACGGTAACCTATCGACAAGAAGCCGGGAAGAAGATCAGTCAACGAAAGCACCCCAGAACTGAGCGGGCTGTGTAGGACATGATCGTTCTGTGTACCGACTCTGTACATTTCATTTTCATTTTTTTGCATAGGCTTAGAACTCTTCAGCGTCGGCCGACCGACCACTGACTGTGTATACGTCATTAATGTTTCTCTTTTTAAGGTAGGCATAGACGTCGTGAGACGTTACGTAGGCCTAAGATACCTTATTTTTACATGATGATATTCTAGAAAAGCATATGGTAGACATTTTCTGTACTACTATTTCATTATACATAGGCTTATATATTTTTAAGAAATGTACATTTCATTTTTTGCTGAACGTTGCCGTGCAACGTATCGGCTATTGTCATCGAAAGCCGTCTGTCTGTCATCTGTCTGTCTGTCGTCTGTCTGTCTGTTGTCTGTCTGTCTGTTGTCTGTAACGTTCGTGCGCCGTACTCAGTCGGTTGAAATTTTCGGCAATGTTTCAACGCCGTTTGGTACTTTGGCCGTCCACTGACTTCCACGGAAAATTTTACGGAGATCGTCCCAGGGGAACCCCTCCGTTGGGCCTTTTGGGGGCGTTAAACGCAAGAGGGGTAGCAAAATATTGCGATTTTGGACCTATCGACGGCTATATCTTGGAAAAGGTGCAAGATAGGAGGAAAGCTAGTATTAAACTCACTAATAGGAAGTCGTATATGAGCTTTCAATTGGTACCAAAATCGGTGACCTTGAATGACCTTGAATCGCGTAATGGCCGTTATTTTGCGTTATTTCACCAAATTCGGTATCTTCCGGGGTGCTTTGCGTAAAAGTGGTAGGAGATTGGAGGTCATTGCATAATTTGTCATTATTGCCCAGATTTTTTTTTGGGGGGGGGCGGCTGTTGGTAATTTGGAGTACTTGGCCATGGCCAGCAAATGTTGCATCACATGTTTCAAGAAGCCCCACCATATTCTTTGGGAAAAAAAAACATCTGCTGCAGTGCTGTGGCATAATTTGTCAAATTTACCCCAAATTTGGGGGTTTTGGGGTGGGTTTGTGGTAGTTAGCCATGAGTCCAGAATGCAGCTGTGGCCTTTTTGGAAGCCCTCCCATTTGCTTTAAGAAGCACACCTGCATCGACCCCCCATGGGTTAGATCCCAGCTACAATGGGCCCATGGTCTACAACCCAAAGACTGAAAGAACTGTTTGCCTCACCCCAACAGTCCGCCTCGCCCCGCGGATTGAAATTACCCATATAAACAGTATGCATATGACATACTACAGTAGGTGCTAGTTAAGGATTATGGTTAGGTTAGGGTTTACATTAGTGTTTTCATTACAATGGATTTGCATACCGCTTATTGCAACTGCTTAGCGACCAAACACGAGCCATACTTTCATAGCATTCTCCAGCATCTTGATCTCTGTGTAGACCCCTCCGCCACACTGCCGTCACTTTTCCTATTGGTGTGGACCAAATCTGGCTGGTGCGCCGGCACGCCGACCAAAATTCAGCTGGCTGTGTCGGAAAACGTTTTTCACAGCGGTGGCATCAGAATTTGGCGCCTGTGCAGTGTGCAAGCCTGTAAGGCCAGAGAAATCAACTTTTGGTGTTTTTGGGGCCACCCTGTAAGCAATTTTTCTCTAAAGTTGTGACAGTATTTCTTAATTAAAATATCTTAATACGTTTAGTTATTTACCCGAAACACTAGTAGCACAGTCAAACACTAACAGTTATTGCCAAAAGCGAGCTTTCTTCAATTTTTGGCCTGCGGTGCATGCATAATGCATCATGGGCATATGCCATGGCAAGCGTCAGCTGTCTGTCGGCTGTTTGTAACGGAAGCGGACTGTGACGAAACGACGCAGTTTAGGATGGATTTCAGTTTGTGGTTGGATAGTCCATCGTAAAGGACACCAGGAAACTAAAGTATATCCACCTAGTTCCAGCCGTCTTTTTCCAGTTCCAGTTGGAAGAAAGGTGCAAACTAGGCGTAATATCTCAAAAACGGTTGAAAATAGAGGTTGTTAGTATGGAGTGCAAATAGGAAGTTGTACATGGCGCGTCGATTGGCACAACAACTGGTGACCTTGATTGACCATGAATGGTCCTTTAGGGCACCTCAGTCACTTGAAGGGCCTATATCTACAAACCAGTTGGTGCTAAAATAAGACTGTTACTGTGGAATACTAACAGAGTGTGAGTTACAGTCTATCAATTGGTGCCATATAAATGACTTTGAATGGCCGTCGGTAGCGTTTTTCGCTAGATTAGCTTAAAGTGCCTTGGCCAGATTTGCAGTCCATTGACGTTTTAATATGTAAGATGGTAGCATATATAGCACGGATAGCATCAGTTGCAGCAATTCTGTGAACGTTGTGGCCTCTGGGTCGATATGCGATGTCTTTTTGCAAGTGTGGCAATTTCGAGCGTTCAGCCTACGTCCAGTTGACACAGTATTTTTCTTGTTTAGCTACCGCCTCTATCTATTTTAGACCATAGTATAGTAAAAGACCAGTAGAGCTACTCTGGTGAAGGCACGACAGTTTCCATTGTTTGGCAGCACTACCCATGCAGGCTGCTACAGCATAATCGCAGGCCTGTGTTGTTGACAACAATAGACTGCCACATGCTCTGGGTGCTAAAAAGTGCCCTCAAGTCTCTGACATCTATCACATATTCTTACCGAATATGCCATATGTTAAATATTCATTCTTCATGTTATTTCTCAGCGTTTACCGATATATCTACGTCGCGAGCTGCGGTAAAGAGATAGGAGGTTATCTGTGTCAGCGTTAATTGTATGATATTAATTTTACAAAACTACCGGTACCGTTAAATTATTCGGCTGCCTTATGTAATAGCCAAAGTAAGTATCGGCTGGTACTCTGCATTGTGACAAGGCCCTGGCATTTGTTAGAGACTGGCGTTTATTGGAAAATGGTGTCAGAACCCCCAGCGTCTATTAGAAACCCACGTTTTTGAGACTGTAGGCATTAGAAGTTTTATGGTATATACTCCGAGTCTCCGCTCCGAGGAAGGGTGCCAGGGTGGGTAGACCCCTGCTGGTAAGCATGTAATATTTATGCTAATCGCTACAAAAATGCATCGCGGGCCTTGTTTGCGATAGCTAAGTTCTTGTTTTGCTTCCGTTTCATATTAGCCTTACAGCATTATTGTTGATGGAGAATATGATTTTTGTCTCTGTGGTTGCGGTGCTAGACTAGTGTGTTTGCTGTTACGTATAAGCCCAGTGGTAGAAGACATCAACTGTACCAGTACACTGATCACCGGATGCTGAAATTATTAAATAATGTCTGGCCAAACGTTGAGGCGTCAGATAACTGTATCCATGATTGCACCAGAATACTGGTCACTTCATCTGCCTCAGCTGTGCGTACGATACAATTTCTGCCTGTAGCTTTTCACTGTCGTTGTCCATTAGCCTGCCACTGTTCTTCAGTATCTTCACAACTAATCGTTGTTTAGTGCTGAGAGTGCCGCCATTACTGGATTGAATAGTCAATGCAGATTACGTGAAATGGGTGGCAATAGAAAACATGCATTTTACATTAGCAAGGGTTACCCTAAAATTTAAAGGTCGGAAAAAAAATTAAAATTTCGGCAATTTCCGTCCATCTCGGCCACATAAATAGCATGATCGCTACAAAATGCAATGAGTTATCAAAAAATCTAAAACATTAGCATCATGACGAGTTGACGACTATTGCTCCAATTTATGGCTGGTTTTGGTGGGTTTGAGACAAAGTTTCAGGGAGATCGAGACGGTAAAAAAATTATCAGATCGAGTCACAGCAAAAACACTGAATATTTTGGAATTTTGGACTGGGTAAAGTTAGGAACTTCAGATTTGGCATGCTGATGTATTATGGAATGTACTAGCCTGTCTGTGATAAATATCCTCAAGCCTGGGCATTGTCCTGAAATTCCTGAAATTTTAAAAGTTGTCCTGAAATGTCCTGATATTCAGTTTGTCCTGAATTTCTTACACGTCCTGAAATCTGTCAAAACACCCGTAATGTTTTGGTGAAGAAGGAGCGGGGATCATTGTCAGAATGAAGTATTGTTGCTCTTTGGGTTGGCAAGGAAGCTATCCCAGTACTAAGCAGCTAGCTGACATAAAGTATGAGGAAGAAAAAATGAAGAGAAACTGAGAAAACTTGAGCAGACAGGTGAAAACAAGCAGAGGACTGCTAGCAGTGTTGTACCTCACACTACGGCAGATCCTGCTGCCAAGAAACAAAAACTTCACTGAAAAACGAACTTTGTCATGGGTATGCAAGCATTTCTTAAATGCTTCAGGAAGTGGACGCCCCTGCCTTACTTGTGCTGTGATACTGCTGAAGGTATAAAAGAAACACCACACTTATATGACTGGTTTCCGATAGCTACTGTTTTTTTCATGACACAGTGAGACTACTTTAGCATGAATACTTGGTTTTGATGTCCTGAAAAATGTCCTGAAATTTTAGAATTTCCCTGTCCTGAAAAAATACTATACCCAGCCAGGCTTGTATCCTCTAAAAAGGGTGTGGTGGGGGTCATGTAACTTAACTTGTTAGTGTGTGCTACTGTGAAGTATTGCAGTCTTTAAATGCAATTGACAGGTTGTTGATATTACAGCTTCTAGATGTATGAGAAATTGAGAGAGAATGTTTATGACACGTGGTCAGAAAATCATGTCAATGAGCCTGCAGCAGCATTACCAGCAGCAGTACAGTGATACTAGTTACACGGATGTGTGGCTGAATAAGTGCCTTAACACTCAGGTAATTTTTAATGTAATTTTTCACTACAGTTCTGTTGTTTTTTATTTAATAGCACAAGTTGTATTATTAGGCCATGTCGCTGTCTAGCGTAAGTGGCCTATTGTCATCGAAGATTCCCTCCAACCATCTGTTGTGGTCTGTCGTCTGTCTGTCTGTCTGTCCAGTGCATTGTGGCAAAACGGCTGATCAGATATAGATGCCGTTTGGGGTGGTATGTCGGATGGGTCCAGGGATGAGGCAGATAGTTGGGTTTGGGGATTGGTCCACGGGAAGGTGTAATTTTGGGGGCGAATATGGGGCGCCCTATTGTAACCAATGGGGAGTTAGCGGCATAGCTGTGCGAAAGTGCGTGAACCATCGGAGCTGCGGTTTCGGGTGGTGTGTGGGGTCGGCCAAGGCATTGGTGTGTTAGATGGGGGTCCACGTCCCGCAAGGGGTAGGGGAGGTTTTGGGGGTTTTTGTTCCCGGATTTCTAACATTGGATTCCCCATTGGCTCTCCGGTGGAGAAATGTATTCGATTCGTCTGCGAAAATTTCATAAGATTTCCGTTCCGCAAATGTATTATTGGAAAGCTGTATTCGTCGGCTTTTTGATGACATATTCAATTTCAAGATCAAATTTGTCGTTTACGAGAAATTAGCAAAAAAATAATGGCTGTTCGACGAAAACATTACCGCCCGCTGCAGATTTGCAGCATACAGCTCTTCTATTGATACCAATGGACTGTGCATCCGCAAGGCCGCAGTGTCGTTATAAAACAGTCCCCATAATAAACTAGCCATCCTGAAAATGTCTGCGGGCAGATTTCTTGACGAAAACGTCTGCCAGCGGCGAATTGATTGCATTATCTGAGTTTGCGGTGTACCTGTGATGCGCGACGACACTTCCTCTCCCCATATTACTTTGGGTACTTGTTTCTTGTTATATTTTTGTTATACACTTGTCACAGTAAATGAACACTAATGATATTTGGCATTACTGTAAAACTTCAGCCTACAATCTGTGATCCACAACACTGAAGTAAGATTATTTTTAAATGTTTTATGGCACTAAATTGTAGTGTCATTGTGTGTCATTGCAATGTGGTCACTGTTCGCAATGTGGCGTGTGTTGTCTGTGTATGTTATCAATGTAAATTAGACATATTTTGCATCATCATGACCTTTGCTGTATTTGTTGTGACCCTGAATTGACAATGACATTGTTTTCTTAATATGTATTTATTAATGTTGCACCTTGTACAGAGGAGAAGAAGGTTTAGTCCCATTGAGGAAGCAAAATATTTCATCAGAAAGAATATTGACAGGGATGGACTTGTGAAACGTTACATAAACCAATCCATCGGTATAGTATTAGTAGTTGTCTAAATTCTGTTCTAGTTGTAGCTTAGCAGAGCTTTTTGCATTTAGGAGGTTCTATTCTCAGTAGCCCCGTGTTGGCCTGGGGCAATCCCCTCTTCCCCCTTGTCCCTTCACTTCCCCACCTTCTACTCTATCCTTTAGTATCTTTTCCTTTTTCCCTTTCTTATTCGCTTCATGTATTTTCTTGCTTTTCCGCTTTTCCATCCCTTCCCATTCTACCAGAATACTCCCACTCTGTTTCCACGCAGGATGTCGTATGAGACGACTAAACGTGGCTTTAGTTTTATTTATGTTTGATTTTTTGTTATCTGTATTTCTTAGTTAAGGATGCATGATTGTTTTTTGTATTTGGTTTAGTTTAGTCTTGTGGTGTGATAGTTGTCTCCTCATTATAGGCGCTTGCGTAATAATTTAAATGAGCCTCTCGATCCCTTTCCCTTTTTGGGTGGCTGCTGAACAAAAAGGCGGCCATGGTTGAGGTTAATATATCGCTGGCCTTCCCTTACTGGGTAGTGATAGCTCTCCACCCTTGACCTTTCGTCTCTGATATAGCTATATTTGTGCCGAAAAAGGACGTTAAGCACCAACTAACTAACTAACTATTCTCAGTATTCTGGCATTTAGTTGAGAAAATGGGTCTGCCTGCCCCGCACTGTGCGGTCACCTTGTCATGGTGGAGGGGCTGGAGGCCTTGAGGACCCTCTGGAAACAAAGGTGAAAGGCCGACGAACAACCGGACAAAACACGGCTGCAAAACGGTTACCTGGTGTTACATCTGTAAAGATGTCGTCACCTTTTTCGGTCTCAGTGAGATCAAGCATATAATCTGTTTCTCAGAAGGAGAGTCAAAAAGAGTCAGTAATATCAGTATGCAGAGAAGAAACGCCTTTACACTTTGTAGGGAAGTGTTCTGCCACTATCCTATCTCGATACCAAATCATAAAGGCTTAGGGAGTTATATTTTACAACTTGAGGAGTTCAGTAAGGTTTCTCTACCAAACCTCTTAAGGTTTGATAGAGAAATCTTAAGAGCTTTCAAAACTCATAAGGTTTCAAACCTTTTGAAACCTTGAAATCTTAAACCTTTCAAACCTTAAGAGGTTTATTTTTCAAACCTCTTAAGGTTTGAAAAAGCCTCTTTTGAGGTCTTAGTAACCTTGGTTATATCAGGGATGCACACTGGGCCGACCACTAATATGGCCCCAGCGCTGATATCAGTGATCCATAAACTCATCTTGTAAGGTGACTTTAGACGTTCAATGTCAAATTTCAAGCCCGAATTGATTTTTGCTGTTTCAGAGCTCCATTACAGCGCTTGTTAAACAGTAAAGTTTTTGTATTGATTTTTGCTGTTTTGTCTGCTGGCTTGTAATGCCACATTTTTGAACACGTATTGCACACAATCCAAATTTGAAATTACGGTTGCCGTCATCGCCATTTGGCAAATTTCAGCCAAAATAGCTGCCACATTTTTACCTAATCGAAATCAAAATTTGGTTACCATGGCAACACTCCTTGAAAATTTAAGTAAGATGTCTTAAATCGGCAGCCCTGAAAGCCCCGCTCTAGCAGCAAAAATTTTGAATGTACGGTGCAATCACATTGAAGTTATGACCAATTTCATCCAGTAAAATCAAAATTTGGTTGCCGTGGCAACGTCCATTGAAAATTTACGTAACGTCTGAAATCGCTGACCACAAAAACCCCACCCTAGAAGCAAAAATTTTGAAGGTGTGGTGCACAGGACCAGAGTTGCGGTAATTTTGTGGAAGTTTGGCTTTCAAATCTAAAATTGTGTTGCCATGGCAACCTGCCTTGAAAATTTAACTAACATAATTGAAATCGCTGACCACAAAAACACCACTCTAGAAGCATAAATGTTGAAGGTGCGGTTCACAAGACCGAAGTTATGATTTATTTTGTGGAATTTTCGCCTCAAATCCTAAATTTGGTTGCCATGGCAATTCGTCTTGAAAATTTATGTAATGTAGTTGAAATCCCCGACCCCAAAAATACCCAGCATACAAGCAAAAATTTTGAAGGTGCAGTCCACATGACTGGAGTTATGGTTGACTTTGTGCAATTTTGCCTCTCAAATCCCAAATTTGGTTGCCATAACAACCCCCGGTTGAAAATTTAGGTAGCATAGTTGAAATCCAAATCCCAAATTTTGTTGCCGTGACAACCTCCCTTAAAAATTTAATTAACGTAGATGAAATTCCCGACCCTGTATAGAAGGTGCAGTGCACAGGACCGGAATTCTGGTCGATTTTGTAGAATTTTGGCTCTCACATCCCAAATTTGGTTGCCGTTGCAACCTCCCTTGAAAATTTAAGTAGGATTGTTAAAATCCTTGATCCAGCCATAGAAGCAAAAATTTTCTCACTATCTTGTATACAAGTGAAGTTGTGTCCATTTGAATGTTTAGCGCATCGATTATCATTACGAGTATAGGGAATTTTTACGATTTTTGTGAAAAATAGTAGAGATTATAAAAACTAATAATCAAACCACCCCCTATGGAATGTAGAATTCATGGAAACACGTGTTTTGAGCCATTAATGACGTTTCTCCAGAAAGATATAAAAGAAATGAAAAATAGACATGGATGTTGACTTCACCTATATGGGGACACGCCCAGTGAACCTATAAATACCAAATTTGGCATGGTGGGTCTCGTGGCAGACGTAATCACTGGTAACAGTTTTGTCAAAATTGGTCAAGGGGTTTCTGGTTCGTAGGGGTCCGAAAATGGGGGTCTCCCATTGACTTTGACAGTCGCCATTACAACAGGTCGGCACTACCGTGCAGCCTGTGATGGTATGATGTGGACTTTTTTGTGGAGCAATGTTGCACTCGCCACTCATTTTTGAGAGGGAACGGCATTCCCACGTATGCACGCACGCACCATTGGCTGGCCGAATCTTCAGGTTAACTGAGGTTTACATCCAGACAGTTGGGCATGAAGTTCAGAGTTAGTGCATAGTGCATCATTGTAGTATGCTGCCAGAATGTGAACAATAATAGAAGCGTTTGTTTACTACATTTGTGAACTTTGTCAACCCCCGGATCTGGGAAGGCTAAAGACAAGCCTTTAATTATAACGGCTGTTAAAACTACAGATCTTATTCTTAAATAGTCACTGTTTGTAGGCTATGGCATTTTTGCCACACAGCATTTTGAACATGGTGATTTTATTTTGGATTACCACGGTCAGCTTATGGACCCAACAGAAGCAGACAAACTTGATCAGGAATACATTTACTATTTCACCTTGGGTCATAAACAATACAGGTGATTTTTTTCAGATTGGTACACATTTGCATCTGTTTGTATATTTGTTGTAGCTTATTTGTGCTGAGGCGCTGGTGGTGTTAATGTAACGTAATATGTGCTTGACTGTTGACCAATGAATGTGGTTTTGGTCTACCATAGCTATTGTCTGTATATGTCTGGCAATTCCATAAATATCCTTATCAAGTGCTGGATGTAAAAATGCTGTTGTGTCGATCTGCTCAATATTTAAATTATACTTAGCTGCCAGAGCCATCAAAAGTCGAACGTAAGTATAATGAACAGCAGATGAGTGTGCTTCGTCCTAGTCTACATCCTTTTGCAGCAAGTCAATTTGTATATTGCTATCCAGTTTGGTTTTGAATAACCATTTACATTTAGTTGCCTTCCTACCAGGAGGCAAATCAGATTTAGTCCATGTACCATTCTGCATATGTGATTGAATTTCTTCATCCATTGCTTTCTTTCAGTTCGTAGCATCTGCAGAACTATAAGTGCTTTTTCTGCTGTCATCGGATCACATTGATGTAGTTCTGCTTGGGTAACAACAAACACATGTATTCTCTTATTTGGAATGTGCACTCTTCTGCATCTCCCTTCTGTCGGTTTCATCAAATACATTAACTGTGATCTGTAGAAGAGGATCATTTGCATCTGCATTAGTCACTTAAGTTTCCCCCACTTTAGCAGTTGTTTATGTCATGGACAACTGTGGCATTGACTCAGCTGGACTGAACTGTGACATATTATTCACATCATAAGGTAATGGAAATTGTGATCTTAGAATTAAAAGATGCTATGGCCAGTTTGTGAAAGTTTCAGAAATCACTTTTTTATTTTTATGTACTTCTACTACAGAATTTTTAATGCATAACTGCACTTCATGAAATTGATGCAACATAGAACAGAGTCTGTTATGCATAGCATCTGCATGTCATAATTCTGTCACATTTTGGCACATTTTGTGGACCTGGTGTGGACATAGTATGGTACCATATAACTTTATAACACTGCGGACTAATAAACGATAATGCTTTATTCCACGAAGGTACCTTTTTAAACAACAATGAGAAAGTGTTATAGTTAATTTGTAGGCTTACAGTATTAGTAACATGAAACCAGAACGTGAGCTTCAGTAAAATTTAGCTGTAACCACTCCAGAATGTCAGTACAGTATTAGTGCAGGTCACAGTCACTGTCAAGATCATTACAGTCAGTACACTCTGGAGACAAATCAGTGGTTTGCACAGATGTTGGTAAATGTCAGTTTTTTGCCGAGTTTGGAATAACAATAGACATAAAATATTTACTGAATTTATGTTGGATATGTGCCCGCGAGAATAAGACTGGACCAACTAAGTTCCGGCCAACTTTTCAGGAGAGACAAAAATAGGTTTAAGAGTGGCACTTCAGCTATGTTAGATGCTGACATTGTTTATCGCACGTCGTCCAAAAGCTTTAATCGTCTTCTGTCAGACTATGCAGTTTATTTTGTATTTCACGGTCTAAATCTTATTAAAATTGTCAATGTGTAGCTAAACGACTGTTGCACTGAGGACGCGCATACCACCGCTTAGTACAACAACAGCCAGTCCAGCTAGCGCGTTGTTATTCTCAGCCGCGTTGCTGCACTAGCACGGGTTAGCAGCGAGCCACGTGGGCTGGTCCAGTCTTACGGTGACAGTGGCATCGCTCAGTAGCCAGGCTACTGCTTGTGGTCGATTGTTGTTCTAATCAAGGCGAACGGATTGAGCAGACCATTTATTTAATCGTAAAGGAAAAAGTTTTACATACGCCTTTCATACCATGTTAAAAGTAACCTTTGCCGGGCATTCACGGGCACTTATGCTCGCAGTAGGGCAGCAAATTCAGAACTGGTTACCTTATAGGCCTACAGCTTTGACGTTTGTGTTGTTTGCCACTTTATTATATGGTTTGGAGAGCACTTCAGATATCCAGTAATGCCAATGTAGATTTTATTCGTTTTTAATGACAAAATTTATCGGACTCCCATGCCTTGTTGACTGAACAACATTCTAGGTTTCTTGGCGAGTTTGCCTTTTTTTCTTTGCATGTGGCCTTATTTTGTTTTTTTTTGGCCCTTGGAATGCACTCTAATGGGTCTTGGTTCAACAAATTTTTTTTAACCAGCCCAGTTTTCCAGCTTTTACCCCAGGTTAGGCCGGATCCCAAAATGTGTCTCAAAGGAAAGCGCATGAGATTGCTGGAGCAGAAGATTTTACAGGCTGGATGCCCTTCCTGACACCCAAACAACAGTGTCCAAGCACTGAAGGCATTGAAAGTCAACATTGCAAGTGTTGCTCTTGCTGGTTCACTGCAAAATAGATTGTTAAAGACTACACTGGCAACTGTGGCTAGGTTAGAGCGATGAGAACACTGTACTGAACAGATTTTACTATTCATGCACAAAGACGTTGACTTGTGTTATATGAATGGTGTCATGTATTTTCAGCATTGACGCTACAGAAAGCAGTCGTTTTGGAAAATATGTTAACGACTCTCCTGCAAAGTTTGCTAACTGCAGAACAAAGACACTTTATGTTGATGATATACCACATTTGGTGTTATTTGCATCAAAGCCAATTTTACCCGGAACAGAGCTGCGATATGATTACGGTTCTGGAAATGACTTGCTACCATGGAGAAAGGTAGAATGCATTTTAGTTCCATATGAAAGTGATTTTCATAGAACCTCGACATTAACATGTTGTGAAGTGATACTGCAAGATTTGTTTCCCTTCTTTCTTTCTGTCTGTCACAAGCCAGTAGCACTCTGGTAAGACAGCACTGTATCGGTATACCTTATGTCTCTAGTTTTAGCATACCAATATTAATTCTGAAATTCCTGTGGGAACACCCCTGGCATAGGCGCGAAATGTGATGGGGTGGGTACAATATGATTTTTACCCGCGCGACGCTAGTTAGCGCGGGTACTAGCTATCATCGTGTGTCTGTCCGTCCGTCCGTCCGTCAGAAGTTGGTGTTCTACAAAAATGGCTAAACATAGCCCGAAGACTCTAGTTTGCCAGTGCCAAAAATCTCGGCGAAATTCCAACGGGGTCACCCGCTACGGGGGCGCCAAACAGAGGTGGGGTAGGTTCAGATAGGCGATTTTCAACCAATATATCGCAGAAACGGTGCAAGATAGAGGCATAGTTCCTATGGAACACTAATAGGAAATCGTATGTGCTCTATCGATTGGTGCTATTTCCGGTGACCTTGAGTGACCCTAGCTACCCCAAACCACCCCATTGTCGACACTTTGTATAGCCTTTCATATCTTCATACTGAGTGGAGTTAGAGACTCCAAATTTGGTAGGTAGGTTGACGATAGCAAGTGCTAGCCCGTGGATGACAAACCATTCCTTAAAGGGGCGTGGTTATGTCACGTGAATCATTTAAATTTTGGTGGTCACCAACCACATCTCTGGAATGGCGCATCGTCGCAGGCACTGTCAACTTAGTTCGCCGGTGAGTGCGGTAAACTTCTGACCATCCTCGGCCAGTGTTGATGACACCGACCGTTCACATATGTGTATAGCAGCTAGGCCGAGTAGAAGAAATTGTGTGATTATGATGTGGTGCGATACGGAATAGTTTGCATGCGCTAAGCCTATCTGCGTCGCGCGGGTTACTCAGCGGCAGCGCAGATTCTTGTTTCCAGCAGTTTTCGGATATAGCTTAATAACGGTGTGAAACAGAGCTTAGATTACAGTTGTCAACTAGTAGGCTGTTATGTTGCCTTTCGATTGGTAGCAGAACACATAACGGTAATTCTAGGGTGTCCAAACGCTTTTGGAGCCCATATGTTTACTGTCAGCTCTATGGCTCGGAAAGGAATCTGGTTTACTGCCATTAGCAGAATGTTGAGTTATTGGTGATGATCGGTGTTTTCGTCATACACAAGCCCCTTTTGTTTTTCGATTACATTTTACCCAGAAGCCTTATTCGAAAGGAAATGCCCAGCAGAGGTGGGAAATGCCATGGAGTTGTTTAAAAGTACAACTTTTTAGGATTTAAATGCAACTCTTAAGCCTCTAGAACTGCAAAACGAAGAAATTAGCATGATAATGACCTCTGCATATTCTACTTGTTGTAAAATTTTGACAGCTTCCTTCAGTACTTATAAACTGTTGGTTTGACTTGAGGTGCAGTAGCACGACTGTAAAAGATGAACATGACCAAGGCTATAGGTTTCCTTCATTGTAGGTTGAAGGTCAGGAAGAGCATCCTGTTCACAAAATCTGTTGACTGCATCCGTAATGCCCGCTGATTGGTGCCACTTTTGGTGGTAAACAAGGCTAATTTGGCAAGCCCAGAACATGGCTTTAACACAGTTGTGTGTGTTGGCTGGTTATTTGCAGACATCTGCAACATCAAAGCCTTTCACGCAGAGTAACATAACTTCACCTGATGCACTCGAAAACCTGAAAATAAATGAAGTGGCACACGAAAGACAGTTAGCAGATGTTGAGTCGCAAGCAGAGGAGAGACAATCAGCAGACCTTGTAACATCAGAGGAGAGACAGTTGGTGGATGTTGAATCGGCGGAAGAGGAGAGACATTCAGTGGATGTTAAGTCGGCGGCAGTTCACACACAGTCTGGGGATGTTGAATTGGCAGCAGAGGAGAGACAGTCTGTGGCCGTTGTTAGTGGAACGTCGTCGTCAACCATCGTAGACAGCCATTGTGAAGACCTTAGTTTAGAAGATAAGAGTATTGTTGACACTGAGTCAGTGGTGCCTAACAGTCATAGTGACCAATCACAAGATATCCCTGTTTATCAAAGCATTTGTGATCATTTGAAACTGTGCAATGTTTGCAATGTTGATGCTGCTATTAGCAAAGGTTGTGTACCTTTGTCCGAGACAAATTTGCTTCAGGATGATAGAGGGACGGAAATGGCATCAGCTGATGTTGACTTGGCAGTAGAAAGGAGACAGCCAGCAGACCTTGCAACATCAGAGGAGAGACAGTCGGCAGATGTTGAGTTGACAGCAGAGGAGAGACAGTCAGCAGACCTTGCCACATCAGAGGAGAGACAGTCTGTAGATGTCCAGTTGGCAGCAGTTCACAGACAGTCAGCAGACCTTGCAACATCAGAGGAGAGACAATCAGCAGATGTGGAATCAGCTGCAGTTCACAGACAATCAGCGGATGTCCAGTTGGCAGCAGTTAACAGACAGTCAGCAGACCTTGCGACATCAGAGGAGAGACAATCAGCCGATGTTGAGTCGGCGGCAGAGGACAGACAGTCAGAAGACCTTGCCACATCAGAGGAGAGACAGTCTGTAGATGTTGAGTTGACAGCAGAGGAGAGACAGTCAGCAGACCTTGCCACATCAGAGGAGAGACAGTCAGCGGATGTTGAGTTGACAGCAGAGGACAGACAGTCAGCAGACCTTGCCACATCAGAGGAGAGACAGTCTGTAGATGTTGAGTTGACAGCAGAGGAGAGACAGTCAGCAGACCTTGCCACATCAGATGAGAGACATTCAGCGGATGTTGAGTCGGCAGCAGTTCACCAACAGGTAGCAGACCTTGCAACATCAGATCAGAGACAAGCAGCGGATGTTGAATCAGCAGCAGTTCTCAGACAGTCAGGAGACCTTGCAATGTCAGGCGAGAGACAGTCGGTGGATGTTGAGTCGGCGGCAGTTCACACGCAGTCTGTGGATGTTGTATTGGCAGCAGAGGAGAGACAGTCTGCTGCCGTTGTTAGTAGAACGTTGTCGTCAACCGTTGTAGACAGCCATTGTCAAGACCTTAGTTTAGAAGATGAGAGTATTGTTGACACTGAGTCAGTGGTGCCTAACAGTCATAGTGACCAATCACAAGATATCCCTGTTTATCAAAGCGTTTGTGATCATTTGAACCTGTGCAATGTTGATGCTGCTAGTAGCAAAGGTAGTGAACCTTCATTCCAGAGAAATTTACTTGAGGATGATAGAGGGACGGAAATGGCATCTGCAGATGTCGAATCAGAGACAGAGGACAGACAGTCAGCGGATGTTGAATCGGAAGCAGAGGAGAGACAGCAGGCAGGATGCAAGTCGATGGTTGTTTCGAAAGTAGTGAAGACATCTCGTAGAATCTGGGACAAACAGCTAGCCTGTTACTTTTGTGGAAAACTATTAAAAAACAAAATATCCGAACACCTGATTCGAGTGCATTCTGATGAAACAGATGTAGCACAAGTCATGGCTAAGCCAGTTGGCTCAGTTGAGCGCAAAGTTGGCTGGGAGAAGTTGAAGAACCTTGGTAATTTTAACCACAATGTGCAGACCTTGTCAGTAGGAAGTGGTCAAGTGATTGTGAGACGACGATGTACCTCAGAAGATCCGGGAGACTTCATTCCATGTGAGTTTTGCTACGGGTTTTTCCGATGCCGTGTTCTGTGGAAACATGTAAGAAAATGTGCGTTGAGACCAGCAGTAGTGGATAAGACAGCACCATCCTACGATGCAGTGGCGAATGGTAGACTGCTTCTTGAGGCAGCATCTCCTGTGACATCATCAAGTGTTGACGTCAATTTCAGGCGAGCAGTTCTTGACAACATGCGTACCGACAGTTTGACGAGCGTTGTTCGGAAGGATAACCTGATTATGAAATTCGGTTCAGTTTTGTTCAAGAAATTGGGACGGTACCGGGCACATGATATTTCACAAAGGATGAGACAGCTGGGTCGCCTAAAACTCAAAATACAGGAGGTTTCCAAGTCGGCCAAGCAACTCACACGTTACATCAATGGCAGGTCCTTTGACATTGTCATTGCTGCAGTGGAGAAACTGTGCTCATTGAGTGTGGATGATTCTGGACGTCGTACTTTTGGAAACCCATCTCTGGCTTTGAAACTTGGCCATTCGTTAGCCAAATGTGCACAGGTCCAGAAAGGTATAGCTATCAGGGAAGATAATGTTGAAATGCGACAGGAGGCAGAATCTTATCTGGGACTGCACAATCCAGATTACAGTGATATGATTTCGTCACCAGCATTATCGACACTGAAGTGCAGAAAGCATAACAAACCACTTGAGCTACCACTGACTGAAGACCTGATCAAACTGAAGCAGTACTTAGAGCGTAAGCTTGTGGATCTCACATCCAAACTTCGGACCAGCCCATGCCACAGCACATGGCGGCAGCTGGCAGACGTCGTCTTGTCTCGAGTGCTTACGTTTAACAAGCGTCGGGGTGGAGAAGCTTCCAGGCTGCTCCTTGACGCGTACACCAGTCGACCCAGATGGGATTTGTCAGCCAACACGGAGCTGCTGAACTCTTTGCAGCCACTTGAGAAGCAGTTGATGAAACGGTCAGTTGCTGCTGCTCTATTTTTGCATATTTCGGGTTGTATACAAATTTCTTCTATAAGCCATAGTGATAAGTATAGGAAAATGACAGATTTCGACCACTGAGGGAGCCAGAACACCTGAACCGATCCAAACTTGGCATGATTGACTACATCCGCGACCCCACCACGCACAGCAGGCTACAAGTAATTAATAACATCACAGAAAAATAGAAGACCGTCGTACTATCTATGATAACATAAAACAAGTACCCAAAGTAGTTTGGGAAGAGGCCAGGTCGCCGGCCGCAAACTACCGTTGGTTACAATGGGGCGCCCCATATTCGCCTCCAAAATTAACCCTTCCTGTGGACCGATCCCCAAATCCAACTACCTGCCTCATTCCCGGACCCATCCAACCTACCACCCCAAACGGCATCCAGATCCGATCATCTGTTTTGCCACAATGCACTGGCCAGACAGACAGACAAAGGACAGACGAAAGACAGATGGTTGAAGGGAATGTTCTATAACAATAGGCCGCATACGCAGAGTGCGACACGGCCTAATAATAAAACCACAACAAAAATATTGAATAGACAAAACTGGGCTCAGTTTTATCACTCAAAAACAGCAAAAATGAAAAATGATAGTACACCACAATGAATCACATCTGCAAGCTTATACATGAGACGACTGGATGATATAAATAAGGTAGCTGGTGCATGTGATTCATTATAGCGTACTATCATATTTTCATTTTGCTGTTTTCGAGCGACGACTTTAAGTAGACAAAACTGAGCCCAGTTTTGTTATTTAAAGGGTACCTAAAGTGAAACCTTTTGATATCATCATATCAGACAACAGTCTGATTTTGATTGATTGTTGTTGTTAGGCCACAGAGCTCTGCGGAAGTGGCCTATTGTTATAGACCATTCCCTCCAACCATCTGTTGGTCTCTCTGTCTGTCGTCTGTCTGTCTAGTGCATTGTGGCAAAACAGCTGATCACATCTGGATGCTGTTTGGGGTGGTAGGTCGGATGGGTCCAGGTATGTGGCTGGTGGTTGGGTTTAGGGATCAGCCTACGGGAAGGGTACTTTTGGGGGCGACTTTGCGGCGTAGCTGTGCGAAAGTGCCTGAACCGCCGGAGCTGCGGTTTGCGGTGGTGCATGGGTCAGGCCAGGCATTGGTGTGTTAGATGGGGGTCCACGTGCTGCAAGGGGAATGAGACGTTTTGGGGGTTTTTGTGCCCCAGTTTTCAACATTGCATTTCCCATTGGCAGCAATAGCTTTCAATACAAATAAAGCATGCTAATATTACGGGTGCAGGCGACAGGGGCACCACATTGTAACCAATGGGAGTTTGCGGCGAAGCGACGCGGCTCTCTTCCGAAATTACTTTGGGTACTTGTTGTTGAAGTTTGAAAGTCCTCTTGTTTTAAGAACATTTCATCTACCGTATGTTTACATTATCTATCTGCACCATTAGCCTCTATGGTAGTAGTAAAATTGGTGTTGAAATAGTCCACACCAGAATAATTGTATTTGTTGATAATGTGCTTAGGATACATGCCTTTTGTTTTTCTATGCATTTCATCATTCTTGCTTTACATTTTTCTAGGGTTGATCTGGTTCAACTACCGGGGAAACGCAACCGACGTGTTCCAGTTCTGATTACGCCCGATGTGAAGCAGGCCATGGATGAACTGGTAGACAAAAGACAACAATCCCATGTATCCATTAGCAACCCATACTTCTTTGCCAATTCATCTAGTCGAGGACACATTGACAGCTGGCAGGTTCTGAACTCAGTTTGCACAGCCGCAGGGCTCACAAAGCCACACCTTGTGACTTCGACAAACTTGCGCAAATACATTGCAACTGTGACACAGGTAAACCATCTAGCATTGGTATTTCACTGCATACACTCCAAACTTGATTACTGTAATTCTCTCTACTATAAACTCCCTAAGTCTGAATTATCTCGTCTTCAGCAGATCCAGAACTCTCTTGCTCATACTGTCGTTAAAGCTCCTAAGTCCTGTCATATCACTCCCATCATACGCTCTCTCCATTGGCTCAGAATCACTCAACGCATCGAATACAAGCTCCTCTCACTCACCTACAAAGTTCTCACAACTACCCAACCTCCATACCTTTATAACCTCATGTCTGTTTAACGTCCTCGCAGTACTCGCTCTTCATCTATCGTTACTCTTGCTCGGCCATCATCGTCATCCTCTCTAAAAATAACTGATCGCTCCTTTATGCTTCACCTTGTCTCTGGAATCAGCTCCCTTTGTCTCTTCGTCAACCTCATTCTCGTACCGGTACCAGTTCCTCCATTTCTGCCTCACCTCTTCCTTCACCCATCACTTCTTCCTCTTTTGAATCACCACTTCTGTCATCCATAACTCCCTCTCTCTTTCACTCCCGGCTCCTACCTGTTTCACAAATCCTACCCCCCGTAGTCTCCACTTCTTCCTCCCGGATTGACTTCATGGACTGTGCCCGGACCGTTTCTTCTGAGCTACTCGGTTTTTGTTTTTAATTTTTCCTTATTTTTCGTTTTATGGGCCGCGCGCTAGATTAAGCTGGCGATCTCATCAGCTTTTGAGCGCACGTAAATCTATCGTATCGTATCATATACACTTGCAGGTTAATATTTTGAGTTCTGAATATATGTAATCGTGTTATCTCACTGATCAGTAGGAAAATTAATGATCTTTGGAAGTGAAACTGTGAAGGTCAACCAAAATGTTGAATGTAACTGTCAGGTTACCAGCTTGCACAAAATACTACATAGATTTAGTATAACTTATGTGTGATCATTTGGAACAAGTATTAATGCATACTGATGTTGTATTAATCATAAACATTCAATTAAAGTAACTGTTTCTGTGTAATGTTTTTTTTTAAATTTAGGTCATCGACCTTAATCAAGGAGAGCTGGAATGGCTTTCTAATCATCTGGGACACGAGCTTCAGATTCACAAGACATTTTATCGTCTCCACGAGTCTACAGTCGAACTATCTAAGGTCAGCCGACTTTTGATGGCAGTTGATGAAGGCCAAGCTGCCAAGTATCGTGGTCGGCGACTCGACGACATTAATGTAGATGGTTAGTATTACTATGTACTCCAAGTACATTTTGAAGGTTGTAAATTTAGTAAACTTCAAAATGAAAATGTGTAGCATGTATGTGAAGGCTTGTCATCTCGCATTCCATCCGTGTATGCGAGTATAGCCATATATCTCAATTACTGCATCTTACCAGAACTGATACAATTCGAGGTACCGTAAACTGGTGTGACTTTGAACAGTGGGTGGCTTTGAATGTTTCTGGGACAAGTGTGTATTGTATAACACACTTTTCCAAGATATGTTCAAAGCCACCCCGCTGTTCAAAGTCACCCCAGTCTACGGTACTACATAAACCGAACTCAACAATTGTTACAGTATTACAGCAGTGACTTAATCCCCAACTGTAGCCAATCTGTTGACGGCAGATGAACACAGTTCCTGAACTCTACACAGTACATCTTTCCATAGAAGGCATCACGCCAGATTTTTACCGCGCGACGCTATGCTAGCGCGGTATATGCCGTCATCGTGTGTCTGTCTGTCCGTCTGTCTGTCACAAGTCGGAGTTGTACAAAAATGGCTAAACCTAGGATCACAAAAACAACGCCGTACGATAGCCCAGGGACTCTAGTTTGCCGGTGCCAAAAATCTCGGCGAAATTCCAACGGGGTCACCCCCTACGGGGGCGCCAAACAGAGGTGGGGTAGGTTCAGATCGGCGATTTTCGACCAATATCTCGCTATATCTCAGAAACGGTGCAAGATAGAGACACAGTAACAATGGAAGGCTAATAGGAACTCATATGCGCTCTATCGAATGGCGCCATTTTCGGTGACCTTGAGTGACCCCTAACTACCCCAAACCACCCCATTTTCTCAATTTTGTACCCCTTTTCATATCTTCGTAGTGGACGGAGATACAGACTTCAAATTTGGTAGGCTGGTTGACAGTAGCAAGTCCTAGCCCGCGGATGACAAATCGTCCCTGAAAGGGGCGTGGTCAGGTCACGTGAGCCATTTAAATTTTGGTGGGCACCAACCATATCTCTCAAACGGCTGAAGCTAGAGTGATCAAATTTTGTACAGCTGTAGGCTATATCAAGTCCCATCATATGGAGGACGAATCACCCTTAAAAGGGACGTGGTCAGGGTCATGTGACCCATTTTAAATTTTCGGGCCCCCAATGATATCTCTGGAACGGCTAAAGCTAGAGTCGTCAAATTTTGTACGCAGGTAGACTATATCATATCCCAGCCTAAGGATGACATATCACCCCTATAGGGGCGTGGTCAGGGTCACGTGACCCATTTTTCAATTTTGACACCCGCAATCATATCTCCGGAACGACTGAAGCGACAGTCGCCAAATTTTGTATGCAGGTAGAATATGTCAAGTGCTTCGCTTTCGATGACGGACTACTCCATAGTGGGCGTGGTCATGGTCACGTGACCAGTTTTCTTTTAAATTTTGCCCCAATCATATCTTTGGAACTGGTGAAGCCAGGTATTTCAAATTTCGTGTGCTGACTGATACGTAGGAGTACTGATGCACGCATCATATATTACCCCCGAAAGGGATGTATAAGGTGTCACGTGACCTTAAATTTTGGGAAAAAAGTGATAATATCTCGTTAACGGTGCAAGATAGAGACATGGTTGCAATGAAACACTAATCGGAAATCGAATGTGGCCTATCAAATGGCACCATTGCCAATGCCCTTGAATGACCTTGAAGGTTACTTTTGCCGTTTGATACCTTTCTAGCCCATGCAGCTGGTGAAACATAGCACGAATTTACTAACATAGCGCGTCTCCCGATTCCTATGCGGTAGACTAATAGGAACTTGTATGTGCTCTATGGATTGGTGCTATTTCGGGTGACCTTGAGTGAGCCTAACTACCTCCCAACCACCCCACTTTGGACACTTTGTATCGCCTTTCATATCTTCGTACTGAGTGGACTTAGAGACTTCAAATTTGGTAGGTAGGTTGACGATAGCAAGTGCTAGCCCGTAGATGGCAAACCATCCCTTAAAGGGGCGTGGTTATGTCACGTGAATCATTTAAATTTCGGTGGTCACCAACCACATATCTGGAATGGCGCATCGTCGCAGGCGCTGTCAACTTAGTTCGCCGGTGAGTGCGATAAACTTCTGACCGTCCTCGGCCAGTGTCGGTGACACCGACCGTCCACAAATGTATAAGGCAGCTAGGCCGAGTAGAAGAAATTGTTTGATTACCATGTGATGCGATACGGAATACAATAGTTAGCATGCGCTGAGTCTCTGCGTCGCGCGGGTCTCTCAGCGGCAGCGGAGATTCTTGTTGTTGAGTGGGCCAACAGGACTTCTGCTCCTATCCTCTCTTCACAGGGTCAAACAACATTTAGTACATTTTGGGTCTGAAAGTGCTTCTGGTGAGAGCAATTTTAAGTGCATTTTCACGAAAAATACCAACAAATTATGCCAAGCCTCTCTGACGTCCGAGATTAATTCATCAGTGAAATGTCAATTCTCTATTGTAGCCTATGTCGGTGTGTATGATATTTTGTCATTGTGTCACATGGCTGTTTTTAAAGAACTTTTAGAAATGGACAACCCTCACTTCGCCTCCGTTCACGTCCCCTACCCTCCCCTTTTGTCTTCCCCTCGCACATCCTTTCCCCTCCAGTGGGCCTGTAAATGTAGCTAGGGGTCTGAGGGAGCGCTGGAAGCTCCTCTAGCAGAGTTCAGGGCGGAGGCATGACCACAAGCATATTTTGGCACACTTCAAGCTCTGTAAATGCATTTAATGACATAGTAAATGGCCAGTCCTCATTTTTAGCTGCACAGGTATGCGTTTAGGGCTGCACAGATTTATTCAGATGAGCATTTTAGTCTAGACTGACTGAGTGCAGGTTTAATGACATGCTCGATTTGGCTGCAAAACTAATTTACCCATACACTACAGCAAACATGGACAACTTTTATGTGGGCCAAATAAATTGTGGCCCACTCAACCAAATTTTTGGGTAGGCCGTGGCCCACGCGGCCCACCCCACAGTGCCCCCTGCATCTTTCAGTGATTGTTTAGGTTACTTTCAAACATCTTCCTTCCCATACATGATGACAAAGGATAAGTGTGGCCTCTTGATGATGTATGTTTGTTGTGCTTTCATCTTCAGCTGAGTGGGTCAGAAGTACCTGTGACAAGAAGAAAAGCAAGCACATAAAAGAGGCCCTTGATGATGATGACATGGAGCCAGTACTTGAGCATGCAGAAGGAACAGTTGCTGGAAGAAAGAGGCCAAAGAGATGTGACAAGACGAAATGCAAGCAGAATAGATCAGAACTGAGTAGTGATGACGATGACGTGGAGCCAGTACTTGAGCATGCAGAAGGAACAGTTGCTGGAAGAAAGAGGCCAAAGAGATTTGGCAAGAAGAAAAGCAAGCAGAATAGATCAGAACTGAGTAGTGATGACTATGATGTGGAGCCAGTACTTGAGCATGCAGAAGGACGAGTTGCTGGAAGAAAGAGGCCAAAGAGATGTGACAAGACGAAATGCAAGCAGAATAGATCAGAACTGATTAGTGATGACGATGACTTGGAGCCAGTACTTGAGCATGCAGAAGGAACAGTTGCTGGAAGAAAGAGGCCAAAGAGATTTGGAAAGAAGAAAAGCAAGCACCGTATAGCAGATTACAGTGATGATCAGATTGAACAGGAAACGCGAAATGCTGCTGTAGACATGGTGAAAGACAGGCGACGAAATTGCCCGTGGACCAAAGAAGATCTCGATATTTTAAGGAATTCGTTCAAGGAGTTCTTCCGGCTTCGCCGGCCGCCAGATTTTCCAAGTATTGCTGCTGCACAGAGCAGATATCCACAGTTGCGAAAACGTAATATGGCCCAAATCAAAAGCCGGGCCTGGCATATCATACAAACTGGTCATTGACAGTAATTGCTGGTAGACTGCTGCTATAACGACCAACGAATGGTGTTACCTAACTTCAGTTGAACAGTCAACTAGATTTTGTTCCTTTGTTGCTTTTGGTATGTTGAAGAATTTAGAATGCGAACGTTGACATGAATGTTTGTTTTTGTCAGCTGAGAAATCTTGTCAAAGATTTGGAGTTACTGATCAGTTTTTTTTCTAAAATCTAGTCGTTTTTTTCTGTATTTTCAGTCATAGGTCTTAGTCACTTAACTGTTTAGTTCGTCGATGACAGTGTGCCGCCAGTTTATATATGCAAGTCATTTTTCAGTGTTGTTGTTAAGGCTATGTTTTAAGTGTGACTGCTTCTGAGATGTTTGACTGACTGGATCAGTGTTAAGTTGTGCGACGCAAGGTCAGCGTTTGTAAGCATTGTGATTTTGCCTGCTTATAGGGTCGGCCAAAACCTGCAGCATTCATAATTGTTGTCAGAAACTTCGCCAAATTTTGTCCGTTTGCAGTGCTTTCGCAATTAAACTTCAAATCTCTTTGATGTTGATGAAACTTTGAACGCGTTCTAACACTAGCTTGTGAAAAATAGCAGTCCGTGGACAGCAGCCGCCGGTGTAAATAATAACAAATTTGAAGTACGTTTAGATACAAATGATTTTCCTCATTGAAAAGTCTGTGACTAAGTGATGAAAATGCAGTGGTGTGCTTCAGAATAGGCTCATGACGTCTGTGGAACGTCTATGGAAGCTCCGGCAGTGACCAGTTTTAATGCACGGATCTGCCCCCAAATCATTTGATTACATTATCTTCTAAAAGTTAATTGAGATGTGGTAGTTGTACTTCATGCTTTTGCTTTTCTTATTGACATTGTGTCAGATTGAATGAATCTCGTTTTAAATAATTAAAATAGCTGTGTCTTCAGCTTTACGGGAGTCTAGAAAGAACGGACTAATGTAAATCATGAAATACGTGTCGCTTAAAACAGTTCGTTTTGTAATGTGTTTGCTCATTGTCTGTACACAGTGTGTGTTTACGTTGTATCACATCAGGCCTGTCAGGTTTTGGTCCGCGCAGCGTGGTGTAGCGGGTCTTTGCTAAAGGCGTGTCTGACCGTACATCAGTTTGTCTGTTTGTCACGTGCGTGTACTGTGCTCAAACGACAACAGCTATCAGCGGCGGAATTTTTCCGTGGGATAGCACCATCCTCCTGAATAATGGACTATATTTTAGGTGGGCGGTGGTTACTCCTTTCTACCCACAATTTTCCCCAAAATTGGCCCACCCCTACGCTTTTGCGAAGGCGGATTGGGTTTGCACTTACGTTGTCGAATTGGCAGTGATGCCAATTACGGTAATTAGATCTAACTACAATTACATGCGGACCCAGCGTGAAAACTGGTGTACTTGAAGCTCATACCGACATAACTCAGTACCCATGAACAAATATGGCACATGTCTGGAGCAATTAATGCGTAAATTCGACCCTCTGAAGCAGATGTGGGATCTCCTTGAGGTGGCGGTCAGCCACTTTATGCATGGGGTTAACCCCATGACCCCCTGACAAATACAGCCCGGACGTTTACTATAATGTAATTTTTCACATGTGGACTGTATACAGCTGCATCAGATGGCAAAGTCACGAGTCGCGCCGGTCGTCTCGTAACTGACTTTGCCAACTGATGCAGCTGTATATGCAGTCCAGCTTACTTTTGGTCACACAGGGTTTGCACTTACGTTGTCGAATTGGCTGTGATGCCAATTACGGTATGTAGATCTAACTACAATTAGATGCTAAACAAGGCTGTATTTGTCGAATTTTAACAAGGGGTCAGAGTTTGGACCGTATGCGGACCGAACGCGAAAGCAGGTGTTCTTAAAGCTGAAACTGCATGATATAGGCCTAACTCAGTACCCACGAACAAACGTGGCACATGCCTGGAGCAATTAGGGTGTAAATTAAGACGCCCTGAAGCAATTATTGTATCCTTGAGGGGGTTACCCCTTTGTGCGGGGGTTAAACTCCCTGGCCCCCTGACAAATACAGCCCTGACGCTAGATGTAATGTAAGTTTTCGCATGTGGACTGCATATGCAGCTGCATCGGATGGCAAAGTCATTTACGAGACGCGCGGCTCGTCTCGTAAATCACTTTGCCATCCAGTGCAGCTGTATATGCAGTACAGCTGACTTTTGGTCACACATAGGTTTTGCACTTGTACCAGTGATATTTTTACACACCCCTAACACCCTCCAAGTTTTTGGACCACACCCTCCCCGAGCGCTGCCAAGACCCATAGCTGGTTTAAAGGGCCTACTTTTAAGGTTCCATATGCAGTGCATTATCCTAAATCCAATTTAATTTTCGTTAATAATTACGGTACACAAATAAGCTTGCACTAGTGATCTGACTGCACATTCACCTGCTGTAAAACTGGAAGATCCATTTGTCCCGTTACTGTTTTACTGGCAATCGCAATTAGATGTGTTGTACTCGAATTTCCAAATTGTGCATAAGATTTCGAAATTCTGCATGAAATTTGGTCATTTGATTCTCAGGAAAATCATTAAATTTGTTGCCACCAGATGTCATTTTTCCCTCGGGGAGCTCACAGCGCACCCCAGGCCCCTAGCTTGATTTAGGGGACCTACTTCTAAGGGGAGGGGACCGGTGCGGGCAAGCATGGGAGGGCAGAGGGGAAGGAGAAGGGAGGGAAAGGAAGGGGACCTCAAGGGAATCCGGAAAAATATCCCGACTTATACGCTGTCGAATTGGCATTGATATCAATTACGGTAATTAGATCTAATTACAATTAGATGCTAAACAGGGCTGTATTTTTTAAATTTTTAACAGGGGGTCAGAGCTTGGACCGTATGCGGACCTAACGTGAAAAGTGGTGTACTTAAAGCTCATACTGATATAACTCAGTACCTATGAACAAATATGGCACATGTCTGGAGCAATTAATGCGTAAATTCGACCCCCTGAAGCAGTTGTGGGATCACCTTGAGCAATTAGGGTGTAAATTAGACGCCCTGAAGCAATTATTGTATCCTTGAGGGGTTACCCATTTGTGCGGGGGTTAAACTCCCTGGCCCCCTGACAAATACAGCCCTGACGCTAGATGTAATGTAAGTTTTCGCACGTGGACTGCATATACAGCTGCATCGGATGGCACAGTCACTTACGAGACGCGCCGCTCGTCTCGTAAATCACTTTGTCATCCAATGCAGCTGTATATGCAGTCTAGCTGACTTTTGGTCACACATAGGTTTTGCACTTGTACCAGTGATATTTTTACACACCCCCTAACACCCAGTTTTTGGACCACACCCTCCCCGAGCGCTCCCAAGACCCATAGCTGGTTTAAAGGGCCTACTTTTAAGGTTGCATATGCAGTGCTTTACAGTGCATTATCCTAAATCCAAGTTAATTTTTCGTTAATAATTACGGTACACAAATAAGCTTACACTGGTGATTCATTCTGACTGAACATTCACCTGCTGTAAAACTGTAGAAGATCAATATTGTCCATACTGTCCCGTTTACTGTTTTACTGGCATACGTAATGAATGAATGAACTAGAATGTGGGCCGATGCCCAACATGATGCCGCCCTGCCCGATATAGTTAGATCTAACTACAATTAGATGCTAAACAAGGCTGTATTTGTCGAATTTTAACAAGGGGTCAGAGTTTGGACCGTATGCGGGCCGAATGCGAAAACCGGTTTTCTTAAAGCTCAAACTGCATGATATAGGCCTAACTCAGCACCCACAAACAAACATGGCACATGCCTGGAGCAATTAGGGTGTAAATTAGACGCCCTGAAGCAATTATATTGTATCCTTGAGGGGGTTACCCATTTGTCGAATTTTAACAAGGGGTCAGAGTTTGCACCGTATGCGGACCGAACGCGAAAACAGGTGTTCTTAAAGCTCAAACTGCATGACATAGGCCTAACTCAGTACCCACGAACAAACATGGCACATGCCTGGAGCAATTAGGGTGTAATTTAGACGCCCTGAAGCAATTATTGTATCCTTGAGGGGTTACCCATTTGTGCGGGGGTTAAACTCCCTGGCCCCCTGACAAATACAGCCCTGACGCTAGATGTAATGTAAGTTTTCGCACGTGGACTG